>Ga0160460_100090_pt1 | contig 131045 bp, 115 predicted proteins | sample HID1973M_E6MG_FD_108238 | JGI IMG/M metagenome (GOLD analysis project Ga0160460, IMG submission 108238) | Enriched mosquito-associated microbial communities from UW Madison campus, WI, USA - HID1973M_E6 MG | ecosystem: Host-associated > Arthropoda: Insects > Digestive system > Unclassified ... | reverse complement strand
CTGCAGGTTCTGCTGACGGAACTGCGCGGTGACGACGATCTCCTCGCCGGCGTCCGCGCTCTGGTCGGCCGTCTGCGGTTCCTGCGCCAGCACCATGGCCGGCGTCAGCAGCGCAAGCGCCGACGTACAGAGATAAGTGAACTTGGTCTTCATGTCTCTCTCCCCTTTCAACATTTTTCGGTCCGCTATTCGGCCGTGTCTGCGAGCGGCTCGTTGCGATCCTTCATTGCGGCCGTTCGGCCGCAATAATCCTTCCCGCGACAAAGAAGCACAGGCTGGCGAAAACCGCAGTGGCAGCGACGATCAGCATGGAATACCGAATGGCTTCGTGGCCCAGCGCCGGCTCGAGAACATCATTCATAACCCCCACGAACAGTGGTCCCACCGCTTGTCCGAACATGGCCGAGCAAAAAAGAAGGACCGATGTCGCGACCGCCCGTGAACGCACCGGGGCTACGGCCATAACGCCGGCGAACACGGGCCCTTGATGGATGAGAAGGAGAAAGGCGCTGATTGCATAGCCCGCAATCCAAACGGAATGCTGGTCGCTCAGGGCGAATATCGCCTCTGCAGGCGCCACAATCGCGCAGGCGATAGCCGGCAGCGTCATGCGCCAATGGGCGCGCCGACGACCCAATCTGTCGATCACCAGTCCGCCCAGCAAAACGCCTGCAACGCCGCATGCGCCGCGCAGCGGACCAATGGTCGCGGCAATCTCGCCCAGCGAAAGGCCGTGAACGCGCGTGAGAAATGTGGGGGTCCACACCGAAGAAGCGAAAACGTTGAGACCCATGAACGTCGACCCCGCCAGCAATGCGAGATACGCCGGGGAAGTGATCAGTGAGCGAAGGCCTCGCCAGAATGGGACGGGTTTATCCAAGGGACCATTTGGGCTTGAAGAATAAGTCGTTTTGCTTTCCGAGGCACCGCGGCGAGGCTCCCGCACCGTGAGAAAGAACAGCAGGGCGAGCGCCATCCCCGGCAGGCCCGCGACGAGGAACATCTGGCGCCAGCCATAATGCTGGCCAACCCAGCCCGCGATCGGGAAGAAAAGAATGGAAGAGATAGAAGCGGCAGTCGCGAAAATTGAATAGGCGAGGGGTCTGCGCTCCGCCCGGAAGAGGTCCGCCGTCATGGAGTTGGAGGGCGCTATGCCGCACGCCTCGCCCGCTCCCATGAGGAAGCGGGTAATCGCCAGCTGCCAGATGTTCGCGACCCAGCCGGTGGCGAGCGTCATGAAGCTCCAGAAGGCAAAACCGGCAGCGATGATGTTGCGTCGGTTCCAGCGGTCGGCTGCCCAGGCGATCGGGACACTCATGATCGAGTAGAACAGCACGAAAGCCAGACCGGACACGAGTCCCATGACCGTGTCGGAAATATGCATCTCTGCTTTGATCTGCGGCAAAGCCAGGCCGAGCAAAGAGCGATCGAGATAATTGAACGAGGAGACGAGTGTGAGAAAGCCCAAACTGTAAGCGGTCGAGAAGGACCAATCTGAGCGGGCCGGCGAGTGGTCATCGCGGATATTCTGATCAACTCTGGCCCGGCTATCCGCGACTTCTGGCATCCTCGTCGCGAGATCGGCGATGGCTTCGCGACCCTTCATTTCAGAGCTTCGAAGGGACGTCTGATGGCCCGAGTGGCCGTTCGCCTTTTACCGTGGTTCGGATGAGATGACGCCGCTCGAACTTGAAGTCATGGATGCCGCGATGGAGCGTGAAGCGATTATCCCATACGATCAGCGTGTCTTTCTGCCATTTCACTCTGCAGTGATAATGGAGGTGCTGCGCGAGCGACTGGAGATAAGCCAGCAAAGCGCGGCTTTCCGCCTCGCTCCAGCCGACGAAATGCTTGAAATAAGCAGTCGTCGCAAAAAGCGCCTTTCGGCCGGTTACCGGATGAACACGAACCGCAGGGTGCGTATTGGTGAGCTGATCCTCAGTAAAGTCATGGCTCTCGCGCAAACGTAGTCGCTTCTCCGGGGGGAGCTTTTCGTTCTTCGACCAGATCTCAGCGCCGGAATAGACGACCTGCAATCCGTCGAGCAGTTCCTTCATCCCATCCGAAAGATTTTCATACACGAGATAGGCATTGGAAAAGGCCGTATCGCCGCCCCAAAGCGGCACCTCCAGTGCTCGCATCACGATGCACTTGGGAGGTTGGAGAAGAAACGGGCTGTCGGTGTGAAAATGCTCGAAGGACGGAACGACGTTCTCTGGTTCGAACGCTTCGCGGCGCACCTCCTGCATATCGCGGTGCTCTCCGTAGATCGGCGCCTGTGGCAGTTCGGTGATTTCGCCAAAGTGGCGTGAAAATGCTTTGTGCTGCTCAGGTGTCAGATCCTGGTTGCGAAGCACGATGACGGTGAAATGTTCGAACGCCTTCATGATTTCGCCAAGCGTTTCCTGATCCAGCGGCTCGCGCAAGTCGACTCCGGTGATTTCGCAACCGCAGGCTCCGCTAATCGGCTCGACCCCGATGCGCTTAAACTTGGGCATGGGAAGACCTGCGACTGTCGGCGAAGGCAGTGTCGCTGCTTGCAGTGAGGTTACGGAAGCCATGGTGAAATTCCTTTAGAAGAGCGCGCGTTGGAAGCCGCCGCACTGACGATTCAAAGCTGGTAGAGGAGCGAGAGCAGATCGCGCGAGCCCGGCTGCGTCCCGGGCCTGGCTTCGGTTGTGCCAACTGAGTCCGCGAAAGCGCAGCAACCGCGGTTTGGCCCCGGGCGCGAAATGCAGGGAGGCACCGTCGACCATCCTCTTCCCTCTTTGCCGGACCGTCTCTGAAGTCCTCTGACAGCGGGCTAAACCAAACTCGCCGAAGCGGTCAACAAAGATTCCGATATGCGGAATACGATTTCCGATATACGGAAATGTTGGGCGTACTGATGTAGGGCACGCAGAGTCTTTCGCGGCGAGGGCCGCGCTTTGCCTCTTTGGCAAAGGCAATACGATCACGATCGAATGGGCAGGGTCCGACAACGAATGACAGAGGAAGACCGTGGAGCCGGGGCACGAACGATAGCGCTCCTCAAGCTAGTAGCGGAGAGCGGCGCTACGTTCACACTGACCGATCTGGGAACACGGGCTGGTTTGCCGCCAAGCAGCGTCCATCGCTTGCTTCAGCCTTTGATCCGGTCGGGGATGGTTGAACGCGCGGCGGGTCAGGCTTATCGCGTCGGCAGCGAATTTCTCAGAACCTCCTCGCTTGTCATGAAGCAGGTGGATCCCGGCCGCATGGCCCGTCCGATTTTGCATCGGTTATGGACGCAATGGGAGGAAACCTGCTCGCTCTGCATTTACAAGCCGGCCGCTCATCTCGCGGTGGTCGTGGAAACGATCCAAACACCGCATCCTCTCCGCTTCATGATAGACAACTACACGGAGCTGTCCCTCACGTGGGGTTCATTGGGGCGCGCCATTTTGGCCTCGCTTGCCGATGCTGATGCACGGGCTGCGCTCGAGAAACCCGGCCTGGGACCGTTGAGCGGGCAGCCTGCGCCAGCAGAAGCCGAAATGGCGGCGATTATAAGCGAGGTTCGAAGCCAGGGATATGCGCACTATCGAAATGAAGAAGTGGACGTTGCTGGCGTGGCTGCTGCAGTGTTCCGCGCGGACGGAACCGTCCTGGGGAGTCTGGGCGTGACTGCGCCAGCCAGGCGACTGCACCCGGACCGGGTGTCCGATATAGCGAACTCCGTGAAACATGCTGCATCGGAGCTATCCGCCCTGCTGGGCTACAATGTGGATCGCCACTGACGCCTATGCCGTCCGGTCCCATCTCGAAGCTGGTTTTTCGCCTTGAGTTGGTAAGGCAGGGCACGCTCGATCGCTTAGCGTCCCTGCCCGCCGCCATTCGGCTTTGAACCCGCCGGCGCCATGCTGACGCCGCTCTCGCGCCAGCCAATGTGGCTTCACCCTGACCGTCCTATCTTCGAATGATCTCGCCGAGCTTGATGACGAAGATGAGGATGACGATGACGAGGAAGCCACTGTCGAGCGCCCGACGTCCCGTTTTGCTTATGGCCACTGATATCAGCGATCAACTGCCGATCAATTAGCCAAGCCGGCGATTACTGCAGCCAATTGCGTCCGTTTGCCGAACTAGTAAATGACGGCAGGTTCCGATGGATCGATCTGCTGGCGCGAATGGCGGCTACCGCCAACATGTCGGGCGTTCAGATTGGCGCAAGAGCATCCCGAAAGCGGCCGCTCGTTCATCCGACTCATTATGGCGCGACGTGGGACATTCCCGACGTTCGCACGCGACATGTCAAACGGCAGCTTGTCAGAAGCCGACGTTCGAAGTGGCCCCGGCCAGTATTTTCATACGGACAGGACCTGAGCCGTTTGCCGACTGTCGGCTTCTGGTCGATGTTTAGCGATAGCGGTCGTCCAGTGCACCGCCTTCCAACAGACAGGGCCGACGTCGGAGCGCTCAGGCCGCGAAGCGCAGCGCCGTTTCGGTCTTATGCTGGAACCGCTTGGGCAGAAGCTCGGTGTCGCGGGTGGCGTTGCGGATCAGCTCGAGCGTGAGGAGGCTGTCATCGGCATAAGCCGGGCTGAGCTCGAGCCGCAGATACTCAAAAAGCTGGCGATCATGGACCGCGACGATCACCTGGCGTCCATGTTCCTTGGCCAGGGTGCGTAGCAGCGAGGCGAAGTGCGCGATATGAACATCGTCCATCGACTGCACCGGATCGTCGAGGATCAGCCAGGGAAGCTGAGGGGTGACCGTCATATGCAGCGCTACAAAAAGGGTGAGCGCGGCCGTATTGAGGTTGCCGGCGCTGAGCATAGCGCCGGGCGTGCCACCTGCGCCGCCTGCGCGGTGCCGCGTCACGAGCTTTGGCTTGAGCTTGTGCGTGACATCGCTCGGAATCTGGAAGGCGGGCACGAACGGTTCGGTTGGCGCGAGGCGGATGAACAGATCGCGCCAAAGGCGATTGAGCCGATCGTTGAAGGCGCGGCTGATGATCTGCGCCCGCACCGCCTCGACCGCGCCCTTTATCGTCTGTCCGTCGCTGCGGATGCGACCGGCTCGCTTCAGGGCGGCATCATGCAGACGCTGGGTGCCGCGATCACGCGCCAGCGCGATATCGGCGTCGCGGCGCCTACCCAGCTGCATATTGGCTTGCGCGAGGCTGTCGAGGATTGTGCGGCGGGCCTGGTCCCGGCGCGCACGATGGCGAGCTTCTGGTCGATCGACGCCTCAAGCTCGCCAATCATGTCCGCTACCGGTTTGAGCGGATCGGGCGGCGATAGTCCGATCGCAACGGCCATCGACGAAAGGGTCCCGGCGGTCGCGGCGCGCGACTGGCTGCGCGCCTGATGTTCGTTTAGCGCACGCCGCGCCGCCGTCTCGTCGGCGAGCAAGCCGATCCGGGTGGCGATCGGCGCGCCGAGACGCGCCAGTTCGGCGGCAACGGCATTGAGATCGGCAGCGCGGCGCGCAAGATCGGCAGCCGCTTCGGGTTCGAGCTCGCGGGCGGCGAGCGTCGATTGTTCGCGCACGAGCCGGTCGATTTGCTCCTGCTGGGTCGAGCGGTTGCGGCCCAGAGCGAGAAGGCGCTCGGCGGCCCCGGACAGCCGGGTGACCTTGGCATGGACATGATCGATCAGCGCGCCGTCTTGCCTCTCGGCAAAGTTTCGGTCGCAGACCGGGCAGAAGTCGGAATCGATATGCGCGCTGATCTCCGCCAGCATTTCAGCAAGCGACCCGGCATTGTCGCTGATAAGGGCGATTTCGGTATCGATCGTAACGAGGTTTTTCCGCTCGACCTCCAGCTCGGCCGCAAGCGCGATTTTGCGCGCGGTGTCGGCCTCCGCTTGCCCGGTAAGTGCCTTCGCCTCTCGGCCCGCTGCGGCGATCTGCGCCGTCGCGGCGTCATGCCAGGCCCTGGTGTCGCTGGGCGATATCGAAAGAGTCGGAAGGAGCTTGGCGACGCGGGTGCCGAGCGCTTCGAAGGCAGTGCCATGCTCTGCCGTCCACTGCGAAAGCGCGTCGGCGGTGACGCGGTGGGCGTCGGCGAGACTCGCTTCGGCGGCACCGCCATTGCCGTCGGCAAGACCACGTCGCAGCGAGTCCAGCGACCGCCGCTGATCTACAAGCGGCCCGGCTGCGACGTCCTCGGTTGCCAGGGCGGCATGGTCGCTCAGGGTTGCAAGGTCTGCCTCTCTGACTGGGTCAATTTGTCCGAGCAGCTTCCAGGCCGCATTGATCTCGCTCAACGCCGCGGTCAACGCGCGCTCGGCTATGGTCCGCGCTTGCTGGTGGTCGGTGATCAGCCGGTCGAGCCGCTGCTTTTCGCTCTCGAGCGGCGCGTATGCGGCGGACGATTTCCGGAAGTTGCGTAAGTCTGCGACAGGCAAGAGGCCCGTTTCTATCGCATCGAGACGATCGAGACCGAGAAGCTCGGTCACGAAGCGCGCCAGCGGTGAATCGGGCGAAGAATCTGAATCCTGATAAATCTGCAGCAACTGACCGAGCAGAGCCTGTGGCAGATAGCAGCGTTCGCTGAAGAAGCTGGCGAGACCGGGCGGCAGCAGGGTCTGACTGGCAACCCCCTTGGGCGAGAGCAACGTCTCGAAGGAATTTGCGTCTTCAAGGTCGGAAGTCTGCAAGGAGATCCTTCCGGCCTTGGTGCCGCGCAGGAGCAATTGGTCTGCATAAGCCGGGTCGGCGCGCTCGAGCGAGATCACCCGCCCGGTGAGCGCCAGTTCGATCGCCGACAGGAGGCTGGTCTTGCCCGCACCATTTTCGCCGTGAACGAGGACCACCTTGGCATCGAGCGGCGCGTGAACGCTGCCGCGGATGCTGCGGAAATTGGTGATGTCCAGCGCGTGCAGCATCGCTTCGGTCATGTGCCGGCTTTCAGATCGAGGACCTCGCCGACGCGTTTGCCGAGCGCGCGGGTAACGGCTGCCTCGCCGCGGACCGACGCGGCCGCCAGGCCGCTCAGAAGATCCTGGTCGAGCCCGTCGGGCAATGCCGCGAGCAGCTCGGCAATCGGATCGGCGAGGAGGCTGGGCTCGGCCGCCGCATCCTGCTGGAGATCGAGGGGGAGCAGTAGCCGGATCTGGTCGTCGAGCGCTTCGCGCGCCGCAGCGCTGCTTGGCGACCCGTCGGGTTCGAGCGCGGCATCCTCGATGCTCAGCACCCGGCAGATTGGGGACAGCGCGTCGACTAGGCTCGCGAGACTGGCGCCGGCGAGGATTACGGTCAGGAGATAGCGCGACTGGGTGACGTCGAGCGCCCGGCTCAAGGCGTGGATCCGCTGCCGCACCGAGGCCGCATCGCGGTCGCCATGATCGCCGGTCGCGGTATCGACGATGAGGATCAGGTCGAGCGATCGTCCGCCGGTGCCGGTGAGGGCCGCGGTAAAGTCGAACTCGACCGAAGCCGCCCTAAACGGTGTTGACAAGCTGGTGTAATGGGCTTCTTCGAGACGGCGCACGAGGCCGCGGACAAGCAGTGACTGGCTCATAGCGACACCTCGCGGACGAAGCGGGCGGACAGTGCCTCGGCGGTGGCCTCGCCCGCGATCATCCGCGCCAGGCTGACATGCTGCGTCCCGATCGTGCCGTTTCGTCCGGGGCTGCGGCTGATCGTGCGCGGGCTCTCGACGATGTTCCCCTCCTGCATCTCATGCCATGCCTCATCGGCGTGTATCACGATAGCATTGTCATTGGCGAACGCTCCGCTCTTATCGAGCGCGATGACCATCGCTGCCGAGCGCGCGAAGAAGATCGGCCGCGCGCTCGCCCCGTCCCAACTCGCGAGCGCCCTGAGAGCGCCGGCGACCAGTTCGTCAACCGCGGGTGGCGAAAGCGACCAGAGCCCTTGGTCAACCCCCCGCTGAAGTAGCGCGAGGCCAATCCCGAGTTCACCGAGTCCGGCCGCTCGCGCATTCGCGTCCTGGCCGATCCCGCCAACGGGTCCGCTGGTCAATACTTCATAGGCTCCGGGACCCTGAGGCAGCTTGCCGGTGCGGAACAGGCCAAGCAAGCGCGACCAGGTGGCGATCGCCTGACCGAGGAAAGCGGTGCGATCCCCGGTCGCGTGCTCCGCGATAGCGTCGCGCAGCCGGGTCAACGACGCGACCAGCCCGTCGGTTTCGGCCGCCAGTGCTTGCCCCTCGAGCGCCACCGCGATCAGCGCCGTGAATTTGTCGGTCAAAACTTTTAACACGAGCGCGAGCAGCACCTGCTCGCCCCAGGCAACGATCAGCGCGCTGCCTTCGATCTCGGCGATGGCGGCGTTGTAGCTGCCGGCATAGACGGTCTGGAGCATCGTACGCTGACCGAGCGGAGCCGATCGGTGGTGGCGACCGCGAGGCTCGCTGCCTTGAGCGCGCTCCAGTTCGATCGCGGCCCGAACCGCTTCGACATGTCGCTGGGCAAGGTCGCGACCTTGGCTTCGATCTCGGCGAGCGCATCGGGTTCGGCGATTGGCCATGTCCGCCCGATCGTGCTGTGTCTGGCCGGCAGGCCCTGCGCGCTCACCGCCATGCCGTGCAGCGCGTCGAGGCCGTGGCGGCCGGCGCTCAGATAGTCATGCGTGCGCCGGGCCGAGGCCTGGATCAACGGATCGTCGCGGGTCTTCAAATCGAGAAAAGCGTCCAGCGCGTCGTCGATCAGCGGGTCCGCGAAGGTGTGAAGCTGGAGAACCGTGCCGTCGGGAAACTGGATGTTGAGCAAGCCCTGCAGCGCGCCCTGGACATGCGCGAACATGTAGGCGCTCGGCACGATCTCCCAGGCATGGCCCCACGCATCGTCGATGCAGAGAAAGGCTTGGCTCTCCGGGTCCCAGGCAACCAGCGGCAGGAAATCGGAATAGCTGTCGCGTGCGACCGCGCTGCGCATCCGTTTGAAGCTGAGGCCGCCCTGGCGATGTGCTCGCGCGCTCATGGATGGGGCTCCGGGATCGGCGAGGTCGGCGCGTCGAGCGCTGTTGGCTGCGTCTCCTTCGTCTGGCGCAGGATCGGTGATTGGGTCGTGCTAGTAGGGGCCGGTGTGAGAGGGGCGCCGACTATAGGTCGCGATCGAGAGCGTCGGATTGGTCGCGAGCTCGTCGAGCAACCGGCTGAGACTATCGCGCAGGCCATTATAGGCGCTCGGGTGAACGAGGCTTAAGAGCTCCTGGAACTGGCGGTCGGCCGAATAGGCCGAATAAGTGCCGGCGAGGCTGACGATGTTGCGCGTGATCGTCCGCAGATAGTCGGCCGAGGGCTTGTTGCCCGTCACGTAGAGGTCGCCGCTGGCGCCGAATGGCACGATCACCGTCCGCTGGTTCTGGTTCGAGGTGTAGATGACCAGGCCGAGCACGGCGCTGACGCCGAACAGGCCGGCAATGGCGACCTTGAGAAGCCGGTTCTCCTCGAAGAGATTGGCCGAGCCCTGCAGATAGCGATGGAGATGCCAGCTGGGCGGCGTGTCGCCGATCAGGTCCGGCGCGGCCTTGCGGCGGAAAAGGGCACTCATGCGCGTCACTCGAAGAAACGGGTCTGGGTCGGACCCGGATAGTGGCGAAAGCGGAGCAGGCCCCAGCGCCAGGCGAGATGAGGCACGAACCCGCGCGGCTTGGTCCGCTTCCACGGAATGAAGAGGAGAAGAATGCCGATGAGCGACCAGCCGATCAGGCCACCGACGATCACCGCCACGAAGATCGTGGTCAGCGCGACGATGAACTCCTGAGAGTCGAACCAGAGGATCTGGACCGGCCGATGCAGGAACTGAGGAAGTCGCTCGTCCAACATTCTTCTCCCTTGCTTCATCACGCGTCCGCGCGATTCCGAGCGGCGAGGATCGGTGATGAGGTCTTTCGCTGACATGTTCATGTCTCACGAGATTGCGAGGAATGGCCGGCGCTTGCCGGCCTTTGCCGTGGAATTTGGCGGATCGGTCCAAGCAGCTGGAAGCGCGCCATGCCTAAAAGAATGATCCCGGCCCCACCGATCGAACCCGCGCCATCCAGGAGGCCGGACAAGGGAGCCGAGCGTGACCCCATCAGTGTGCGAATTGCAACTGCCGTCAGATTGACCGGCATCGGGCGCACAAAGATCTTCGCGCTGATCAAGTCAGGGAAGATCGAGGCAGTGAAGGTCGGGCGGTCAACCTTGATCTCGTATCGAAGTCTCAGGCAGCTTCTCGAGCCTTCAAGCGATGATCAGGACGGCTGAAACTGGATCGGCACGATGAAGGCGCCCAAATTCGTCGCCTCCTCCACAAAGGAAGCAATCAATTCTGCCGAGGGAGTTACCGCGCGTGACACGCCAAGTCGATGCATAGCGAGCGCGGCGATGCCGCTTTGGACGATCTGATCGAACCGTTCGCACTTCGCTCGACAACCCGGCAGTTCGGGAAAGGAGAGGGCGAAGCCGTTGTCGTCCGATTGCACGACGGCATAGTGGGTGAGTAGGTCCTGCTGGGTCTGTTCGCGCGATCGCATGCCCATGGCTCGCGCAATAGGGAACGTCATGCGGTCGGCAGCCTGTCGGGCCGGGTCAAGGTCGACATGCGCGTAAATGCTGGTGGACCGAGCATTTGCGTGACCCAGGACTGCCCCAATTACCAACAAGGACTCGCCTCTCGACCCGCCAAAACTGCCAAGCGTATGACGCAGGGTGTGGGGCGTCACGCCAGGCAGCTTGGCCCGCTCGATGATCTTTGGCCAAATTCCGGATGTGCCGACAAAGTGTCCTTTTCCCCGTCCAGCCGGAAACAAAAATGGCGACCCATCATCCGGGTCTACCCTGGCGAGCAAGGCTTCAAAAAGCGCGACTGCGGCAGCCCCTATTGGCCGTACGCTCTTGCCAGTCTTTGTATCGTCGAGAATGAGAAGGCCGCGCTCAACGTCGATTTCACCTTTCTTCAAGAGGCCAGCGATTTCATTGTGGCGGCAACCGGTGAGGGCCCAGCCACGGGTGATATTGAGTGCCTTCGGATTGACGCCTTCCGCTTCCAACTCGTCCAGGGCCGCACCAAGCCGCCTGACCTCCTCCACCGAAAGCCGTCGCTCGCGCTTGTTGTCGGTTTTGCGAACCGGAGCATCCTCAACCGGATTTTGGGTTACGCCGGTCTTCTTCTTATGGGTCTTGAGGAAGGAATAGACAGCCGACAGGTCACGCACCACCTTTCGGGCAGCGCCCTCGCCACCGCGCACGATCACGCGCTTGCGCTTGCCGGTCTTTGGGTCTTCGACCCACTCGTCGCGCGCGGTCTTGCCGGCCGCGACAGCGTTCGAGAAGGTCTTGATGTCGCCTTCCTCAATGTCTGTCACGCGACGCCGCCCAAGCAACGGAACCACGTGATGACGCAGGCGAGCCAGGGTGAACGCTTTGGTGTCGGGTTTCATCGGTTCGCCCTGACGAATACCCCGCTGCACGTAGCAGCCCGACTGCTCATAGAAATTGATAGCCTGGGTGACCGTCATCTCGGCGCGCTTGGCAGTGAGTTCCTTTACGGGGTCTCCTCCCTGGCGGACCGCCGCCAAGACGTCCTTAGCCATTTCACGTGCTACGGACGCGGATAGGACCGGGAAGGCACCCATAGTCTTCTGTCGCTGAGGGGCCCCTCGACCACCGCCATTGGCCAGATAGCGGACGAGAAACGTCTTCTTGCCCGACGGTTCAACCCGAATACCGAACGCGGGTAATTCGTCGTCCCACTCGATGAAACGAGTAGGGCGCGGCATCAGCCGCGCGACGGAATTCTTTTCGAGTTTCATGCTGGCACTATACCACCGGTCATAACCCGGTCATAACGGAATCACCATTCAGGATAATTCAGGAAAGTTCATGACAAACTAAAATGACTAAAACAGCCATTTGTGAACCAATATGAACGTTAGCGAACGCTAAAATGCAACCTTGCCAAGGTTGGGGTCGAGGGTTCGAATCCCTTCGCCCGCTCCAGAATTCCACGAAAAATCAATGTAATAAACCTCCCCAAGGGGGGGCGTTTGCTGTGTTCCCGCGCGCCAGTTTAAACTGGACGTTGGAGGTGGTGGGTCGCTAACGGCCGCGGATGAGTATCATCGCCACCATCATGAACACGGCCACTGGCCAGCCGATCCAGAAAATGACCTTCGGGCGGATGCCCAAGCCCTGGGCGAGTTTCAATCTCGCATCGGGTGAGCTGGTGACGGCGGAGCGCGTGCATGTCGGCAAGCCGGCGCCCGGCAAGTTCGTCGCGCCAGTCGAGGTATGGGTGACGCCCAAAGCCTGATGCAATCCTCGCAGAACAAGGTGAGCGACGTTGTCGTCGTCGGCGCTTCGCTGGGCGGATTGATGACCGCGCTCGCGCTCTCCCGCCATGGCCACGCCATCACGGTGCTGGAGCGCTCCAACGATACCGACCGGACGGGCGCCGCGTTGCAAGTGGGGCATGGGCTGCTGGAGCGGCTGACCGGGCGGCGGCACGCCCCAGGTGCGCTCGTGTCGGGCGTGCAGGCCTGGCAGTCGGTCTATGCCGGGCTGCGCGCGGCGGCCGAGGAGGCGGGCGTCGTGGTGCTGCAGAATGCGCGTGTCGAGCAGGTCGGGCAGAATGCCGGCAGCGCCTGGGCGATCACGCGGGATGGCCGGCGCTTCGAGAGTGCGGTGCTGATCGGTGCAGACGGCTATCAGAGCGTCGTGCGCTGCGCCGTTTCTCCCGAACGACCCGACTCCGTGTTCGCCGATTATCTGGCTTGGGTCGGCTTTGCCGAAGAAGCGTCCGTTCCCGCGCGCTTTCCACCGAGCCTCGAGTTTCTGGAAGCCGGTCCCTATGTAATGCTCGGCTTTCCGCTCCCGGCGATCGACGGCAGCCTCGCGCCCGGCGGGCGGCGCATCGGCTGGGCCTGGTACGATGCCGGCCACAATGCGATCCTGCGCGAGACCGGTGCTGTCGAGGGGGCGCTCGTCCGACACTCCCTGCGGCCCGGCGACATGCCGGACAGCCTGTTTGACGAGCTTGCGGCGCTCGCCCGCAAGCATTGGCCCTCGCCATGGCGCGAGGCGATGCTGGCCTGTATCGAGCAACGCACCGTGCTCGGCACGCCGGTTGTCGAATATGTGCCGGATCGACTCGTGCATGGCCGCCTCGCGCTGATGGGCGACGCGGCCCACGTCGCGACGCCGATGACCGGCAACGGCTTTGCGACCGCCGCCAATGACGCGCTGGTTCTCGCCGAGTATCTGGACGAGGGGGCGCTTCGTGACGAGCCGATCGCCGCGCTCCAGTCCTATGAGGCAGCCCGGCTTCACGAGGTGCAGGCCAATGTCCGGGCCGGGCAACGGTTCAGCCGGAACTTCGTCGCCGGGCAGTGAACCGGGAAAGGGCTCGTGGCGTACGGCGCTTTCCCCGCCGCGCGCCTTGAACCATGGGCGCGGCCTTCCGAAATAAGGTCCATGACAATCGCGACAATCGGCCTCGTCGATGACGAGGACATCCAGCTCGACGTGGCGGCCCTGGCGCTGAGCGCGCTGGATCATCCGGGCCTCGACGTCTCGGCCCACAGCGACCTCCTGCACCAGATCAGCGATCGGCTCGCCGTGGTCGGTGCCGACGCCCGCACCTCGGCCGAACAGGCCGCTGCGCTTGCCGTCGTCTTCCATGACGAGTTCGGCTTCACGGGCGACGTCGCCAGCTATGACGCGCCGCTCAACGGCGATCTGATCCGCGTGCTCGACCGGCGGCAGGGCCTGCCGGTGAGCCTCTCGATCCTCTATGTCGCCGCCGCCCGCCGGAACGGCTGGACGGCGGATGCGCTCAACACGCCGGGGCATGTGCTGGTGCGGCTGGGCCGCGACGAGCCGGTGGTCATCGATCCCTTCAACGGCGGGAGCATCGTGCAGGCCGAGCAGCTTGTCGCGCTGCTGAGCCGCGCGGCTGCGTCCGGCGTGCCGGTCTCGGCGGAAGGGGCGGGGCCGATGAGCAATCGCGCAACGCTCGTGCGGCTGCTGATGAACCAGGCCACGCGCGCGGAAGACAATGGCGATCCCGGCAGGGCGACGACCATCTATCAGCGTATGACGCTGATCGCGCCCGACAATCCCGATGGTTGGTGGGGACTTGCAAGGCTGCAGATCGGCGCGGGGATGATGGATCAGGCACGAAAGAGCCTGAGCGCGATGCTGGAAATCACGCGCGATCCGGAGCGCCGCGCCCATGTGGCGGCGGTGCTGGAGAAGATCGCGGAAAGCTGATCCGGTCGCCCGGACGAGCAATTCGCCGCACACGCGCTTGCCAAGACGGCCTTGCTGAGCAAGGACCGGAGCGAGCAGTAGAGTCGAAAGTGGTGGGATGACGCAGGCGCAGTTGCTCGATCTTCTTGTTGCCCGGCTGATCCGCAATCATGGCGGGGCCAAGGCGCGCTGGCGCAAGCTGGCCGGGCCGGTGACGCTCTACAGCCTCAAGACGCACCCGCATTGCAACTGGGCGCTCAATCCGACCGGCACCGGCGCGGAGATCGCGCAGATCGAAAATCTGCTCGACGAACTGCGCCAGAGCCATCCCGTTCTGGAGGCGGACCGCTAGGCCTCGGCGAGCGCCGCGATGAAGGCCTGCGCGCGGGCATGGACGTCCGCAGCGGAATAGCCGGGCTTGTAGAGCGCGGACCCCAGCCCGAAACCAGCCGCGCCGGCATCCCGCCATGGCTGCATGTTATCCGGCGCGATGCCGCCCACCGGCAGGATGCGGACCGATCCGGGGAGGACAGCGCGCATCGCTTTGAGCACGACCGGCGAGGAACCCTCGGCCGGGAATAGCTTGAGCGCAGTCGCGCCGGCATCGAGCGCCGCGAAGGCCTCGCTTGGCGTCGCGATGCCGGGCAGCGACACGAGGCCGCGCGCCGCCGAAGCGCGGATGACCGCGGCGTTGGTGTTGGGCGAGATGATGAGCGTGCCGCCCGCCTCGGCGACCGCCGCGACATCGGCCTCGCTCAGCACCGTGCCCGCGCCGATCATCGCTCGCCCATCGGCCGCTTGGCCAAGGCGCGCGATGCTCTCGAGCGGATCGGGCGAATTGAGCGGCACTTCGATGAGCGTGAAGCCCGCATCGATGAGCGCCTCGCCGACCGGCACAGCCTCGTCGGGCTTGAGGCCGCGCAGGATGGCGATTAGCGGGCAGCGGGCGAAGGCGGCGTCGAAGTCGGTCAGGTGAGTCATCGGGTCTTGCTTTCGATTGCGATGATGCCGGCGAGGAAGGCGGCGTGGCTGTCGACCAGCGTGGCGGCGCGACCATTGGCCTCGATCGCGGCGACGTAGAGCGCCCCCAGCTCCGGGCCGGAGAGAATATGGACCTGGTCGTGTCGGGATTCGTCGAGCCGCGCGGCGACATCCGACCCGATCAGCAAGCCGCTGGCATAGGCAGCATCGTCCGCTTCCGGGCGCGTGTTGAGCATGCGCGCGGCGCGGATGCCGAACAGCGAGGCGGCGAGGTCGCGACGTTTGGCTTCCTCGACGCCGGCAAGGAATGCCGCGTTCGGGGCGACCTCGCCCCGTAATTGCGCGGCGAGCAGGCCGTGGCTGCGCAGCAGCGCGAACAGTTCGCCGGTCATGGCGGTGGTGAAGCCGGCAATGCGGCCCTCGACCATCTCCACCCATTTGCAATGCGTGCCGGGCTGGGCGAGCAGCGCGTCGGCCGGTACGAGCCCAGCCGCGACGGCACCGAGCAGTTGCACTTCCTCGCCGCGCATCACGTCCGGCCGACCACCGGCCAGCGTCGAGACGCCGGGCACGATGGCGGTGCGCGCGTCGATGCGCAGCAGATTGGTCGCGAGCTCGTCAATGCCGGCAGGCGCCGCGACATAAGGCGCGAGCCGCCAGCCGATATTCGATCCGACCATCCCCGCGAGCAGCATCGGCAGATCACCGAAGCGGGTCCGCAGGTCCGCCACCGCCGCGTCGAAATCTTTGACCGAGGTGACGCCCTGGTCGTCGCGCTCCGTGCGCACGACCAGGCCGTTCTCGATCAGATAGGTCCGGCGATTGGTGGTGCCCCAGTCAACCGCGAGGAAAGGGCCGGCCATGCTCACCACCAGGTTGCGTAGAAGGCGATGAGAATGAGGATCACCCCGATGGCGCCGATGTTGAAGCTGCCCGGCGTGCGGAAGCTGACGCCCTCGGTCTGCACGCGGTTGGCATCGCCCCGGCTGTCGACGACGAGGCTGATGACCACGGTGAGCGCAAGGCTGGCGAGGAACACGATGCCCATGCGGTCCATGAACGGGATCTCGGGAAGCCAGGTCTTGAACACATAGGAGAGGACTACCGAGGCAATGGCCGCGGCAATCGCGCCCGCCTCATTGGCCTTCTTCCAGAACAGGCCGAGGAGGAAGATGGTGGTGATGCCGGGCGTGAAGAACCCCGAGAACTCCTGGATGAACTGGAAGGCCTGATCCGAATCGCCGAGCAGCGGCCGCGCCGTCAGCAGCGCGATGACCACCGCGGCGGCGGCGACGAGGCGGCCGACGAGCACCAGATGGCCCTCATGGCCGCTGCTCCCCTCGGTCGGCAGGCTCATGCCGCGCGCCTTGGCGTAGAGATCGAGCGTGAAGATGGTCGCGATCGAATTGATCTTGCTCGCCGTCGAGGCGATGATCGCCGCGACCAGCGCCGCGAAGACGAGGCCGAGCAGCCCCGGCGGCAGCAGCTTCATCATCGTGGGATAGGCTTCGTCCGGCTTGGCGAGACCCGGCGCCAGCACCACCGCGGCAATGCCCGGCAGCACGATGATCGCGGGCATCAGCAGCTTGAGATAGGCCGCGAACATCACGCCCTTCTGCGCCTCGCCCAGGTTCTTGGCGGCCAGCGCGCGCTGGATGATATACTGGTTGAAGCCCCAGTAGCTGAGATTGGCGATCCACATGCCGCCGACCAGCACGGAGATGCCCGGCAGATCCTTGTAGAAGGGATGGTCGCTGGCGAGGATCATGTCGAAATGACCCGGCACCCGCTCGGTCAGCACGCCGAAGCCGGCGATCACGCCCTGGCCGCCGCTGATCTCGTTGAGCGTGAGGTAGGAAATGACGAGCCCGCCAAGCACGAGCAGGGTGACCTGCACGATGTCGGTCAGCGCCACCGCCTTGAGGCCACCATAGAGCTGATAGACGAGCGCGAACGCGCCGAGCGCGATCAAGGCCGCGTCCTGATCCACACCCGCGACCTTGTTGACCGCGATCGAGCCGAGCCAGATGATCGAGGTGAGGTTCACGAACACGTAGAGGGCGAGCCAGAACACCGCCATCAGCACCGGCAGGACGCGCCCGTAACGCTGCTCGAGGAACTGCGGCATGGTGTAGATGCGGTTGGCGAGGAAGATCGGCAGGAAGAACTTGCCGACGATCAGCAGCGTCAGCGCGCCCATCCACTCATAGGACGCGATGGCGAGGCCCAGCGCATAGCCCGCGCCGGACATGCCGACGATCTGCTCGGCGGAGATATTGGCCGCGATCAGCGAGGCGCCGATGGCCCACCAGGGCAGCGATTTCGAGGCGAGGAAATAGTCCGACGTGTTCTTGGCATGCCCCGCCTTTTCGCGGCTGACCCATTGGGCCAGGCCGAAAATGCCGATGGCATAGGCGATCACGACGATCAGATCGATTTGCGACAAACTCGTCATCGCGTTATTCCCCCTCCTGCGCTGGCATGAAGTCACCTGGCGTATGAGCACATTTATCGTATAAATTAGTTTTGTCTACCGGGCGCTTTCGCCTAAGGTAAGGACGAAACAGTGACGAGTGGGATGGAAGGCGAGGAATTGGCGCGCGAACTGGGGACGCTGACGGACGAGTCCAGGCCGGAACTGGGCCGAAATCTCACTTACGGACTGCTCGACAGCCTGGGCCGGGCGATCGTCACCGGCCGGTTCGAGCATGAGCATTTCCCCACCGAGGCCGAGCTTGCCAAGCAGAACGGCGTGAGCCGATCGGTGACGCGCGAGGCGGTGAAGATGCTCACCGCCAAGGGTCTGCTCAGCGCCCGGCCGCGCCAGGGCACCGCCGTCCAGCCGATCAGCAGCTGGAACCTCTTCGATACCGACGTGCTGCGCTGGCTGCTCGAGCGCAAGTTCACCGTCGAGCTGCTGGAACAGTTCAATCAGCTGCGCGTGGCAATCGAGCCGGAAGCGGCCGCCCTCGCGGCCCGCTTCGCGAGCGAGGACGACCTGCAGCGGATCAACCAGGGGCTAGAGCGGATGGAAGCCGCCGACCGCGGCCTCGACGATCCGCTCGCGGCGGACATCGCCTTCCACGTCGCCATCCTGCGCGCCTCGGGCAACCCCTTCTACGCGCAGTTCCGCGACGTCGTCGGCACCGCCCTGCGCACCTCCATCCGCTTCACCAACCGCATCAAGGGCCGCACCGCCAACGTGGCCGACCACGCCGCCGTGCGCGACGCGATCGTCGCCCGCGACATCGACGGCGCGAGAACCGCGATGCGCTCGATCATCGGCGACGTGCTCGCGCTGATCGAGGAAAAGGGCGACGCGGCGGTTTGATTTTGGAGGCGTTGGACGGGGGCGCTTCCAACGCGATCGTGCCGTTTCGCCATGGCGCATCGGCAGCTGAAAGCAGAGCGTTCGGACCCGACGACTGCGCGGACGCGGCGTCAGGAGCCGATCCCCGGCGCGGGCCGGGGACGAGTAAGGCGAAAGGCCGCTCACCACGCCTGTCGTGCCATCCCGCTGTGGCGCACGCGCCATGCCAAGCTGCGTGGACAAATTCCGATGGTGAACGACCGTCAGCTTTCAGCCGGAAGGTTTTAAGCGCCGATCGGCGGCTTTGTCGGGGCTACCAGACATCAATTCCATGAGAATACAGCGCAGCGATACAAAATTGCCGTGGGTGTCGTGTTTCTGATGGTGTGGGATATGATGGCGCTTTTTCCGGTAAGACCTTACCCTTCACTTTTAACAGCATGCCCCAGTCAGCCAGGAAACTCGCTTTCAGACGCAGAGGCCAAGATCTCCGCAGACCATAAAGAATCAAGCAGCTTTTGGTCGACGATCTTCCAGCGCCTGAAACATATTGCAGCACGTAGACGCCTTCTTGAGTCTGCTCCAACTTCCCTTCGATCAGGATTATTTGCCACGATTTGAGAGCTTGGGGTGGGCCACCGTCTTTCAATATCCGCTCAGCCGTCTGGTCGTGAGGGTAGAGAATAATCGCAGAAAGCCCGATCAGGATGGAAAAGAAAAAGAGGAATGTCGCCTTCATAAACCTCTTTTAGGACGAGATGCTTTTGTCCGCCAAGTCGTCGTGTCCGAACAGTCCGCTTTGGAGCAGAAATGGCGGATAACCGCCATGTCCGGTTTCGCGAACGCCGATTTGTTCGGTGAATGACGGGAAAGTCGTGGACGTCCGTCAGCCCGGTTTCGGGTGTCCCAAGCGGGAAAGCCGCCATTCAAGGCTCGACATCTTCGCAGCCGCGTCTCCCGACCATCATCCTTGGAGCGGCAGTGCGCGAGCAGGATCGTCGACCGACCTTATGGTCGACGCAGTTCATTTCAGCTTCACCGCGTGCAGTCCGGTAGTGGCCGAAATGATCAGATAGCCGTCGGGCGTAATCGCCAGCGAGCCGCCAAACGAGGTTTTCCAGACGACAGGGAAGTTGCTTTTCGTCAGATCAACCGCGAAAGTTGTTGTGGAGCTCGACACGAACAGGTGGCTGTCGGAGACGATCACGTTGCTGGTGAGATTGCTATTTCCGCCAACGTCGATCGAGGTGGCCAAGAGGCCGGTCGACGTGTCGATCAGATCCACGATCGTGCTCGATGAACGCGACGGTTGGCCCGCACGGCGGGATGGCCGACATAGCTATAGCCCGTGCGCCACAACGGTTTCTCGTTGAACAGCGAGAACGCCGCGATCGGCAATGCGTCGCCGCGCTGGCGATTATCGGTGAAAACGTAGATACGTCCGGCACTGTCGAGCATCGGCGCACCGACATACTCGCCGAAATAGCTTATATAGTTACGGGTAAAGAACGGATTTTCGATGAATTTGGCTAGGGTTCCATCCCGCTTCAGCACCACGATGGAACCAGCCTGAAAGAAATAGACATAATATTGATCGACGGCGACGCTTTCGCCCTGCATGACGTAGCCGCCATATTGGCCGGTGCTAGTCGTGCTCCAGATCCGATCGCCGGTCGCGGCATTCGCGTTGAAAATGGCGTTGCCGAAATAGCCAGAGGTGAAGAATATCTCGTCGCCGACCATAGTCGGCACGCTGCCGTCGCTAAACTGAGCGGGGTAAGTCGGCGTGCTGATGTAACCGCCGGTCGCAGCGTTGATCACCTGTAGAGGCGCCGCGCTCGACGTCTGGTTGTATGGAATCGATGCGACGCGGCCATTCGCGTAGGCGGGGCCATACGGTCGTCTGTCGGGCGCATAATTACCTTGACCGATGTCGAACGTCCAGAGCGCAGACCCGTTCGATGTCGCCACGCTGTGCGTGTAGACATGTTTATCCGCATGCAGATCGTTGAAGAAGACGCTGCCCGACCGCGCCGCGACTTCGCTGGGCGGTCCATCGGTCGTGACCGTCCATGCGTCCGCAAAGCTTACCGCGGAAAAGCTCTCCGGCACGTAACCCGTATGGCCGGCGTCTCGCTGCAGGGTCGACCAATTCGCGTCAGTTGTGATCGGAACCGGCGTGGGCAGCGGCGTCGGCGTGGGGGTCGGCGTTGGCGTTGGCGTTGGCGTTGGTGTTGGTGTGGGGGTCGGCGTCGGCGTTGGCGTTGGTGTGGGGACAACGATCACGGGGCCGCCACCCCCGGAACTTCCACTCCCGCCGTCACCGCACGCACTTGCCAGCAGGCATACGGAGAGCGCCGCCAGCGCAGAATTTTTCATCTTCCCCCCAAGAAACATCAGGTCTCAGTTTACTTTGCGATACCCTGATCGCTAGCGACTTTCTAGCGATGCTCTCTATATTATTTTCCGCGTCACGCTGGTTGAGCTCGTTACCCATGGTCTAATCATCGCTTTATAGTTGCGGCATGGGAGCCATTCCTAGACCACGGTCCGCTATCGGCCCAATTAGTCTCAACGAACATCCGATTTTGGGACGTGTGCCACAGCTGTTGGAGCCTGCTTTGTCGTCGCGTCCGAACAGTCCGCTTTCGGGCAGAAATTTCCGAAAGCGGCCATGGTCGGAATTTGTCCACGCGCCCTGGCCACCTGTTCGGCCCTGCCGGCGTTTTAGAGGCGTGTGTCCGAGCGTAGGTCAACGACCAGTCGGACGACCATGCCGCCCTCAGACCGGAGCGAAGCAGGTTGGAGACCTCCACGACCTCAGCGCTTGCCGATGACGACTCCCGCCGCGACGAGCGGGCCGAGGGTTGCGTTGGGCGTGATGAGCGAAAATGATGCGCCGATTTCCTCCGCAGCCGGGCCGAAGAAGGTGCCCTGCAATTGCCCCGAGGTGCCGGGAGGCCCGGCGATCGGGCTGTTGAAGGCGAGGTTGAACGGCGTGATCTGCCCGCCGGAGAAGGTGTAGGTGCCCAAAGCGGTCTTGATTTGGGTGGCGCTGTCGGTGACGCTGGGCGCCATCGAGCCGACAAAGGTCGAAGCGGCCCAGTCGAAGTCGAGCGTGGCCGTTCCGTCCATGGCATAATGCGCGGCGTTCGCGTTGCCGCCCACAGCGGTGCCGAACACAAACCCCTGATAAACGCCATGTCCGGCCCGCGGGATGTTCCCGCCCGTATCCATGCCGTAATAGAAGGGCGTGGCGATCCGGCCGCTCGACGTCGCGCTGCCCGTGGCAAATCGGAAGTCGATCTGACCGAAGCTCATATAGGTCAACGCGATGCCGTTATAGAGCGCGCCGGGATTGTAGAGGCGCAGCGTTCGCGTGTCCGTTCCGCTGCCAGCCAGATATTTGGTGAACTGCGGCGTGTTTTCGGCCGTGAGCATGTTGGTCGGGTCGAAGACGTTCGCGGCCAGATCGTACCGGCCGGTGGCGGGATTCACGCGCATTTCGCCTTGCGCCCACCCGCCGATGGCAGCGCCTGAATAGGTGCCGTTCTTGTTGTCGGTGAAGCTGACGCTGTTCTGGTACACCTGCATGCTGGTCGGGGCGAGCAGGGACGACAGCGTCTCCAGTACTGGCGCCGTGGCGCCGCGCTTAGCGAGCAGCAGGCCGACGAGGTCGCGGTTTCCGCTGCCCAACCCGTAGAACGTGCCACCCAGTTCTTCCGCCTGCGACCCGAAGAACCGCCCTTCGAGCGCCAGGCTGAAGCTCGGGTTCGTCCCGTAGGTGAGTCCGCCGAGCAGGGCATTGCCGCCGCTCGCGATGATCGCGCTGCCAGTGAGTTTGACGGGGTAGAGCTGCGAATAGCCCGAATTGAAAATCGGCAGGCGGCCGACCAGCACCCCGTCGAAGTCGACGCTGCGCGCGGCGAAATCCACGCTCGCCAGGCCCGAGCCGCGGAAGTCGACCACCCCGTCCGTGGTGGCGTAACTTCCCACGGCCGAGAAAGCGAAGCTCGCTGCGCCGGAAAGCGGCATGGCTGTGTCCGGGGTCCGGATCCCGTAGACAAAGGCTTCGGAATGGATCTGCGTAATGCCGCCCGCCGTGTCGGTGCGGCGCCGCAGACCACCCCCCACATAGACATGGTTCCCCTCCGTCGTGCCGGGTTGCGTCAGCATCAGGGTGTTCGTCACCGTGCCGTCCGAGCGGGAATAGAGACGGGCGAAGGCATCGCCGGGAGACGGCTGCAGATCGGACGGTCTGAAGTCGAGAGTCTCGGCGGCCGAAGCGAGGGTGTAGGTATCGCTGACCGCATCATAAGCGATGGTCAGCGTGGTGCGGCCGGCACGCTTGGGCGCCGTGCCACCGCCCGGATAGGTCGCGTCCGCCTCGGTGGCGAGCGTCGCGAAGGTTTCGGTGACGAGCGGCCGAAGCAGTGTGGTGTTCGAGGGGGTCGGCGTCGGGGTTGGCGTGGGTGTGGGTGTGGGTGTGGGTGTGGGTGTGGGTGTGGGTGTAGGTGTGGGTGTTGGCGTTGGCGTGGGCGTCGGCGTTGGCGTTGGAGTGGGTGTCGGCGTTGGAGTTGGAGTTGGAGTTGGTGTCGGAGTGGGCGTCGGAGTCGGAGTGGGAGTGGGAGTCGGAGTAGGCGTCGGAGTCGGTGTAGGCGTCGGGGTTGGAGTCGGTGTCGGTGTCGGTGTGGGCGTCGGCCCGGGCCCCGGTGCCGGTGTGGGCGTGCTGCCAACGCCGCCGCCGGTCCCTCCGCCGCCGCAAGCCCCAACCAGCAACGAAAGCGCCAGGACCGAAGTCTGGGCGAGCCGAACATTCTTCTTCGTCATTTCATCAATCCCACGAGCGGTTCGTGGGCAGCCCAAAGTGCCAGATCGTCCGTGACATTGCTGCAGCGCCCTCTATCAGTCCCGATGAGACTGTAACGGCAGCAATGACGCGGCGGATCGTGCGAGCCCCCCCTCCACAATCAGACTATTTCGCTGTTCGGAGGCGCCGTCAACTCTGGTCGCAGGCGGCCGCTTGAGGCTGCTGTTGCCGGAACCCGCCGGCGTTCGGAAATCGTGCGGACTCGCGCGCGTCGCGCCCGCAGCGTCGCTCCTACAGCCCGTGGTTGCGGGCGAAGCGCTCGAAGAGGCTGGGCCAGGGATGGTCCTTGCCGGCTTCCTTGAGGGGCAGGTTGTGGCCGCCCTTCTCGAAGACGTGCAGTTCGGACGGGATCTTCGCGGCCTGCAGCGCCGAGAACATGATGAGGCCGTTGGCGGGGGGGACCACCGGATCGTCGGCGGCAAGCGCGACGAAGGTGGGGGGCATGTCGGCCGGGAGGTCGTTCTCGGCGGAGAAGCGGGCGATCCGCTCGGCGCTGTTGTCGCCGCCCAGCAGCTCGCGCTTGGAATGGGCGTGGGCCGATGGCTCGGTCATGGTGATGACGGGGAAGAAGAGGCCGGCGACGGTCGGGAGCGGGGACAACGCGTCGGCAGCGTCGACGGGATCGTAGGTCTTGAGCGCCGAGCGGCTGGCGAGCCGGGCGGCGAGATGGCCGCCGGCCGAAAAGCCGATCGCGGCGACGCGAGCGGGATCGAAGCGCCATTTCTGCGCGCCCGCGCGGATGAGGCGCATCGCGCGCTGGGCGTCCTGCAGCGAGACGTCCGGCCCCGCCGCCCAGCCGTCGCGCGGCAGGCGATAGAGCAGCTCGAACACGGTGTAGCCGCGCGCCGCGAAGGACCAGGCCTGCGACGATCCCTCGCGCCCCACGGCGACGCGGGCATAGCCGCCGCCGGGGATGATGAGGATCGCGGCGCCATTGGGCTGCGCGGCGGGCACCACGTTGAGCATGGGCGTCGCGATGTGCGGCCAGGCGATGTCGTCCGGCGGGCCGTCGGGCGAGCGCTTGACGGTCTCGTCGCGCACGGTGAGTCCCTCGCCGCCCGGGGGCGACTTGGGCCAGAGCGGGAAGCGCTCGATGGGGGAGGCGGCAAGCGCGGGGACCGGGAGGGCTGCCGCAGCGACGGTGGCGGCGGAGCCTGCGAGCAAGGTTCTGCGGGTGACGTCCATGGCGCGATGTCCCTTCGGTCGGGCGTTGGGCGGGCGGGGATTTCAGCGGACAAGAGGAAGGCCCTCACCCAACCCTCTTCCACAGGCGGGAGAGGGCTAGGGAAGGCATTTCTCGTCGCCTTACTTCTTCTTCACCGGAGCGCCGGAACTGAGGCGGAAGGTCATCACGTTCCGGTAGGTCTGCCCCGGCTCGAGCCGCGCGTCCGGAAAGTCCTTCTGGTTGGGGGCATCCGGGAAAATCTGCGGTTCGAGGACGATGGTGTCGCCCATGCGATAGACGTTCTTCGACTTGCCGTGGCTGGTGCCGTCGAGGAAGTTGCCCGAGTAGAACTGCACGCCGGGCTGGTTCGACCACAGTTCGAAGCTGCGGCCCGAGGCGGGATCCTGCACGCGCGCCATGAGCTGCTGGCCGGGGATGACCGCGCGGCCGACGACCCAGTTATGATCGTAACCGCGGCCGAAGACGATCTGCTCGTCGCTGGCGTCGCGGACCCGGTCGCCCACCGCGCGGGGCGTGCGGAAATCGAAAACGGTGCCCGCGACCGGGCGGAACTCGCCGGTCGGGATCGCGCCGGCATCGGTCGGCAAATAGGTCTCGGCCGGGATGGTCAGCAGGTGCCCCATGGCGCCGTTCGCCGAGCCTTCGCCCGAGAGGTTCCAATAGGCGTGGTTGGTGATGTTGACGATCGTCGCCTTGTCGGTCGTCGCGGTATATTCGATGGTGAGGTTGTCGCGCTCGTCCAGCGAGTAGGTGGCGTGGACGGTCATCGTGCCCGGATAACCCTGGTCGCCGTCGGGGCTGACATAGCGCAGCGTGACGGAGGCGGCGGGACCGTCCTTGACCGACACGATCTCCCACAACACCTTGTCGAAGCCGGTGGTGCCGCCATGGAGCGCGTTCTTTCCGTTGTTGACCGGGGTCTGGTAGGTCCTGCCATCCAGCGTGAAGCGCCCCGCCGCGAGACGGTTGGCGAAGCGGCCGACCGTGGTGCCGAAATATTGCGGGCGCTCCAGATAGTCGCGCATATTGTCATAGCCGAGCGCGACGTCCGCGCGCTTGCCGTTGCGATCCGGCATCATAACGGACTGGAGCGTGGCGCCCCAGGCGAGGATCGTCGCGGAGACACCGCGCCCATTGTCGAGCGTTACGGCGGCGACGTTGCGCCCATCGGCAAGCTGGCCGAAGGTCGAGCGCTTGGCGGTGGCCGCGTCGGCATTGCCGCTCGCGAGGCTGGCGGCCGCGCCGGCGGCCAGAAGAAGTGCGCTTTTGCGTGTCATTCGAACGTCTCTCCCCTTAGCCGCGATATTTTTCCGGTTCCCGGCCGCGGCAGCCGGGATCGATTTCGAAGAGGGCGCCGCCGAGCGGCTCGTCCACGCCGTCCGATGCCGAGGTGACGAACATGCGGTCGAGGTCCGGGCCGGCGAAGGCGCAGCTGGTGATCTGGCTGGCGGGCAGGGCGATGCTCCGCTCGCGCACGCCATCCGGCGTGAAGCGGGTCACGCAGCCGCCGCCCCAGCAGGCGACCCACAGTCCGCCCTCGGCATCGAAGGTCATCCCGTCGGGATTGCCCCAGTCGCGCTCGAAAGTGATGAACGGGCGACGCGGGCCGAGGCTGCCGTCGTCGCGAATGTCGAAGCGGAAGATGGTGCCGAGCGCCGTGTCGGTGTGCAGCAGGAAGCGGCCTTCGGGATCGATCGCGGGGCCATTGGCGATGGTATAGGGGCCATCGACGCTGGTGATCGTGCCATCGGGATCGATCCGGTAGAAGGCGCCGCTGGGTCGATCGCAGCTCGCGGGCATGGTGCCCGCCCAGATGCGGCCCTTGTCGTCGGCCTTGGCGTCGTTGAGCCGGTTGCCGGCAATGCCCCGGTCTACGGAGCCGATCGGCGTGCGGACGTTCGCGGGCAAGTCGAGCCGCACGATATCAAGGCCGATGCCCGCGACGAAGCCGCCTGCCTCGCGCTCGATGATCCAGGCGGTGTAGTCAGTCTGCGCGAAGCTCTCGACGCTGCCGTCCGCCAGCGAGAGGCGGTTGAAGCGATGGTCGAGAATGTCGACCCAGTAGAGCGCGTTCTCCCGCGCCGACCAGAGCGGGCCTTCGCCCAGCTGGTCGCGCCGGTCGCGCTCGATAACGCGGACGTCGGCCATTAGTGGCTGTCCCGCGGCAGGCCCTGCGTCTGGGCGATGCGCTGATATTTGACCGCGAGCTCGATCACCGCGCCGCCGTCGAACTGGCCGGTGATGTTGCGGTGGATTTCCTGCCAGGGCGTCTGCGCGGCGGGTACATAATCGGGCGTGCCGGCAAGCTCGGCGCGGCGGCGCTCGATTTCCTCCGGGGCGACCAGCATGTCGGTGCTGCGCTTGCCGAGATCGATGCGGATGCGATCGCCGGTGCGGACCAGCGAGAGCCCGCCGCCGACGGCGGCTTCCGGCGCGGCGTTGAGGATGGAGGGGCTGCCGCTCGTGCCGGACTGGCGCCCGTCGCCGAGGCAGGGCAGGGCGCTGACGCCCGCGCCGATCAGGGCAGCCGGCGGGCGCATGTTCACCACTTCCGCGCCGCCCGGATAGCCGATCGGCCCGGCGCCGCGCATGATGAGGATCGAGCGCTCGTCGGCGCCCAGGGCGGGATCGTCGATGCGCGCATGATAATCCTCCGGCCCGTCGAACACGATCGCGGTGCCCTCGAACGCGTCGGGATCGTCGGGGTCGGAGAGGTAGCGCGCGCGGAACTCCGGCGAAATGACGCTGAGCTTCATCACCGCACTGTCGAAGAGATTGCCCGACAGCACGGTGAGACCGGCGGCCGGCTTGAGCGGATCGGCGAGCGTACGGATGACATCGGCATCGCGCGTGTCGGCGGTGCCGACATTCTCGGCCACGGTGCGGCCATTGGCGCCGGTCACCGCGCCGTCGAGCAGGCCCGCGCGCAGCAGTTGTCCCATCACCGCGGGCACGCCGCCCGCGCGATAAAAGTCCTCGCCCAGATAGGTGCCGGCGGGCTGGAGATTGACGATCAGCGGCACGTCCACGCCGTGCGCTTCCCAGTCCTCGAGGCTCAACTCCACGCCGACATGGCGGGCGATGGCGTTCAGGTGGATCGGCGCGTTGGTCGAGCCGCCGATGGCCGAGTTGACGCGGATCGCGTTGAGGAAGGCGGCGCGCGTCATGACGTCCGAGGGCTTGCGGTCGGCCCGCACCATGTCGGCGATCTCGATGCCGGTGCGATAGGCGTTTTCCTGCCGGTCACGATGCGGCGCGGGGATGGCGGCGGAGCCGGGCAGCGACATGCCGAGCGCCTCGCACAGCGAGTTCATCGTGGTCGCGGTGCCCATGGTGTTGCACCAGCCGGTCGAGGGAGCGGAGGACGCCACCAGCTCGATGAAGCCCTTATAGTCGATCGTGCCGGCGGCGAGCATCTCGCGCGCTTTCCAGACGATCGTGCCCGAGCCCGTGCGCTCGCCGTTGAACCAGCCGTTGAGCATCGGCCCCACCGAGAGGGCGATGGCCGGGATGTTGACCGTCGCCGCCGCCATCAGGCAGGCCGGGGTGGTCTTGTCGCAACCGATGGTCAGCACGACGCCGTCCATCGGATAGCCGTACAGCGATTCGACGAGGCTCAGATAGGAGAGGTTGCGATCGAGGCCCGCCGTGGGGCGCTTGCCGGTTTCCTGGATGGGATGGACCGGAAACTCGATGGGAATGCCGCCCGCATCGCGAATGCCCTCGCGCACGCGCTTGGCCAGCTCGATATGGTGTCGGTTGCACGGGACGAGGTCGCTGCCGGTCTGCGCAATGCCGATGATGGGGCGGTTGGACTGAAGCTCTTCGAGGCTGATGCCGTAGTTCAGATACCGCTCGACATAGAGCGCCGTCATGTCCGGATTTTCCGGATTGTCGAACCATGCACGCGACCGCAAACCGCGCGGCTCGTTGCTTCCCTTCGCCAAATTCGTCACCCCTCCAGTTCGGCCAAGCACGGCATCGTGCCGAATTCGCCGCCTGACGCATTGATAATATCAATCGGTCGGGATAGGAAGCATATAAATCGTATAAAAGAGCGGAACCAATGGACAGGATCAGCATCGGCCTCGCCGGCATCGGCAAAATCGCACGGGATCAGCATCTTCCGGCACTGGCCGCGAGCGAGGATTTCACGCTCTGCGCGACCGCCAGCCGCAACGGGCGGGTCGAGGGAATCGAGGCGCACGCCTCGCTGGAGGAGTTGCTCGCGGCACGGCCGGACATTGCGGCCGTCTCGCTCTGCACGCCGCCCGAGGTCCGCTTCGAGCCGGCGATGGCCGCGCTGCGGGCCGGTCGGCATGTGATGCTCGAAAAGCCGCCGGCGGCGACCGTCTCCGAGGCCGAGGCGCTGCTGCAGGCGGCGCGCGCCGCGGGCGTCACCCTGTTCGCCACATGGCACTCGCGCGAGGCCGCCGAGGTGGATGCGGCGCGGGACTGGCTGGCGGACAAGCGGATCGACGCCGTGCGTATTTGCTGGAAGGAAGATATTCGCCAATGGCATCCGGGGCAGGACTGGATCCTGGCAGCGGGTGGCTTCGGCGTGTTCGATCCCGGTATCAACGCGCTGTCGATCGCCACCCGCATCCTGCCCGAGCCGCTGACCGTGATCGGCGCGTCGCTGAGCGTGCCGGAGAACCGCGCCAGCCCGATCGCCGCGTCGATTGCCTTCCGGACCGGCGGCGCGCCGGTGGAGGCCGAGTTCGACTTCCTGCAGACCGGGCAGCAGAGCTGGGATATCGAGGTGGACACCGGCGCCGGCACGCTGCGCCTGCGCGATGGCGGCAGCCGGCTTGAACTGCCGGGCATGGCGCCGCTCGCCGGATCGAACGAGGAATATCCGCGCCTCTACAGCCGCTTCGCGCAGCTGGTGCGGACCGGGGCGTGCGATGTCGACCTGCGACCGATTCAGCTGGTCGCCGACGCTTTCCTGGTCGGCGACCGGGTGCTGGTCGAGCCGTTCGACTTCTGAGGCGCGCGGCTAGGCGTCGTCGCCGCGCAGTTCGCGGGCGCAGATGAATTCGAACCGGCGCTGCTGACGCGCCTCTTCCAGCGCATCCTGGCCGGGATCGCGCGCGAGCAGGATGCCGCGCGCGACGGTGCAGAAGGCCGCCACGAGCAGCGGCGCTTCCCGTTCCTCAACGGCGGCGTTTTGGGGCATGGTGCTCATCGGCGCGGTCCGTTCGCTTCACCGGTCAGGCGCTTGATGAGGTCGACCTCGGCCTGGCGATAGGGCTTGCCGTCCGCGCGCAGCACTTCGTGGAACCAGACGGTCGGCTCGTCGAAGGTATAGGGCTTCTTCCAGCTGTCCCAGGGCAGGCGGGTCTGCGACTTGCCGTCGACGAAGCCCCAGTTGATCATCGCGATGTTGTATTTCCGGCCGAGGGGCAGAGAGCCGTCGAAGGTCGAGCCGTTGCCGCGCGCCATATATTCGGTGGCGAGCACGGGACGGCCATAGCTCAGCACCTGCTTCGCCCGCGTCTCGAACTGCTCGGGCCAGTTATAGTCGTGGAAACTCATCACGTCCGACTGGGCGACCTGGATCTTCTCGACCGCGTCGAGCTTGTCCGCCTGGTCCCAGTGGTTGCCGGTCCACAGGCCGCTGGTGAGCGGCTGGCTGGGGTTGGCGCTGCGGGCCCAGTCGAACACCTGGCCGAGCAGGCCTGCGACCAGCTCCTTCTTGTTCGGCGTCGCCTTGTAAAAGCCCATGCCGCCGCCGGAGTTGTTCGGCTCGTTCCATACGTCCCACACGGCCACGCGCTTGTCGTTGGCGAAGCGGCCGACGACGTCCTTCACATAGGCTTCGAGCTTGCCGTACTGGCTGGCGTCGGCCAGCCGCGCGGCGCCCGGCGCCTGCATCCAGCCGGAATTGTGGATGCCCGGAATGGGCGGGCGCTGCGGCCCCGCCTTCGGGTCCGGATCCCAGCAGCTGTCGAACAGCACGAACATGATGCGGATCTTGTGCTTGTCCGCGATCTGCAGGAACTGGTCCATGCGCTGCTTGAGGCCGGCGGCGTCATTCTCCCACAGCAGGTTGTGGAGATAGACGCGCATGATGTTCATGCCCATCGCGGATGCCCAGCCGAGCTCTTCATCGATCTCCTTCGGGTTGAAGGTATCGGCCTGCCACATGGCGAACTGATTGATCGCGCTGCGGTTGTTGTAGTTCGCGCCGACCATCCAGGGCTGTTTGGCGTACCAGCTGTTGGCCTGTTCCCTGGTCCAGAGATCGCGCGCCTGGGCAGGGTTCGCGGCGGCGGCCAGAAGGCTCGCGCCGGCGAGAAGCAGCAGTTTGTTCATGTACGGTTTTCCGAGTCAGAAGTGTCACATTCGCTCAAGGAGCGCGCGCGATGGTCGTCCGGCATGGTCGTGCTTCCCCTGTGAGCTGCGCTCGAAATGGCGCCTGCGCGATGGTTAGCGGAAGCCGGCGCGCCAGCAAAGTGATTTATCATATCAATCTTCAAAATTGCTTGCGCGCCTCGGGAGACTCCGGCCATATGCGCCCAGAAAATAATGAGGTGCTGTGTGGCTGCTTGGGGTTTGAAACCAATGGGAGCGCGGATCGCCTGCCTGCTGGCGGCGAGCGCATTGGGGGGAATGGGCCAGCCGGCCGCACTCGCGGCGACGCCCAAGGCCGGAACAGTTGCGACCCAGCGCGCGCCCGTCGCGCAGCGGCCGAACGTCCTCGTCATCATGATCGACGATCTCAAGCCGACCCTGCATTCGTTCGGCGATCGCACCGCGATCAGCCCGAATATCGACCGGCTTGCGGCACGCGGAAGCCGGTTCGAGCATGCCTATGCCAATCAGGCCGTGTGCGCGCCCAGCCGCATCAACTTCATGTCGAGCCGCCGTTCGACCTCGACCGGCATCTATGATTTCGGCCTGGACCTGCGGGACTATATTCCGAACCTCATCACCTTGCCCGAGCTGTTCAAGCAGCAGGGCTATGAGGCCGAGAGCTACGGCAAGGTCTATCATGTCGGCCACGGCACGCATGACGATGCGGCGAGCTGGTCGGTGCCGCCGGTCAAGGACCATGTCATCGAATATCTCGAGCCCGCGAGCACTGGCGGCAAGCCCACGCGCGAAGAAGCGCTGTTCAACGAGGTGCCGGTCGAGGGCAATATCTGGCGTTATGCCAACTCGCTCGGCCGGGGCGCGGCGTGGGAAAGTCCCGACGTGCCCGACGATGCCTATGCCGACGGGCGCACGGCTGCCCGCGCGGCAAAAAGGCTGGGCGAGCTCAAGGCGACGGGCCAGCCCTTCTTCCTGGCGGTGGGTTTCGCCCGGCCGCATCTGCCCTTCTCGGTGCCCAAGCGATACTGGGACATGTACGATCCCGCGAAGTTGCCCATGCCCGATTTCGAGCGGCTGCCGGACGGCGCGCCGGAGTTCGCCGGCAAGGTAGGCGGGGAGATCGTCGCCTACGAGCCGGTTCCCAGGGAAACGGCCGCGAAGGACTATCCCGAGGCGCTCAAGCGCAAGCTGATCCACGGCTATTATGCCGGCGTTACCTATGTCGACGCGCAGATCGGCAAGGTGCTCGACGCGCTGGAGCGGGAGGGACTCGCCGACAACACGATCGTGGTGCTGTGGGGCGACCATGGCTGGCATCTGGGCGACCACGGCATCTGGACCAAGCACACCAATTTCGAGCAGGCGGTGCGCCAGCCGCTCATCATCGCCGGGCCGGGGACCGGGCGGCCGGGGCAGGCGCCCGTGCAGATCGCCGAGACGGTGGACGTCTATCCGACGCTGGTGAAGCTCGCGGGGCTCAAGCTACCCGCGACGATGCAGCCGCTCGACGGCATCGACCTCACGCAGGCGATGCTTCACCCGTCGCGCGTGACGCGGCCTTACGCCTATCATGCCTATCCCCGGCCAGGCCGGATCGGCCAGTCAGTCCGCACCGCGCGCTACCGGCTGGTGCGCTGGACGCAGGAAAAGACCGGCGCGCGCGTTTATGAGCTGTATGACCTGCAGGCCGATCCGGGCGAGACGCGCAACCTTGCCGACGCGCTGCCGAAGGTGCGCGCCCAGCTGGACAAATATATCGACGCACAGCCCAAGCCTGCGCCGTCGCGTCTCGCGCAGCAGCAGGCAAGCAGGCCCGACGACTAGGAGCGATCGTGAGCGCTATGGGTCTTTTCAGGCGCGCGGTCATCATGGCGCTGTGCGCGGCGGCGAGCCTTACGTCCGTTGCGGCGCGGGCGCAGGGTGCGCTCGGCGCCAACTACAACGAGCATTATGAGGATGTCGACTATCGCGACCTCGAAAAGAGCGGGGCGCGGTGGGTCCGCCTGTTCCTGCCGATGCCGCAGCTCGACGGCGGCCGCGCGGCGGATCACGGCGCGGTCAGGACGATCCTCGACGCGGGCGATCGCGGCTACCGCACGATCCTGACGCTCAAATTCGCCTATATCGGCGTGCCTTTCCCGAAAGTCGGCAGCGAGGCCTATGCGCGCGACATCGCCCGGCTCGATACGGTGCTGCCGCTGGTGATGGGCAAGGTCGACATGCTGGTGATCGGCAACGAGCCGTACAACGAAAGCCGGCGGGTCGATCATGATGACAATCTCAACGCCTATTATGAGGCGCTGGCGAAGCGCGCGATCGCCTATCGCGCGCGGACCTGTCCCGATGCCTGCCGGACGCGGCTCTACATGGGCGCGCTCAACCGGCTGGACCTCGATCGCAACCGCAACCGGTCGACCGAGCGCTGGCTGGCGTTCGTCAAGGCTAGCCCCGAGATCGACGGCGTCACCATCCATCCGCACATTCCGACCTTCGAGGCGTCGCGGGCGTTCCTCGATTTCATCCTGCCGCGCATCCGCCCAGAGCAGACGTTCATCGTCACCGAATTCTCGCTGGTCCGCCGGTGGCAGCAGCATCTGAAGGAAGTCGCGCCCACCGCCTTCACCGTCAGACATGGCTTCTCGGCCGATACCCGGAACTGGCAGGTCATTCGGGACGCGCTGGAGAGGCCGTTCGACAAGGCGGCGTGGGACGATTTCCTGTCGCACAGCCCGTGGTTCGAGAGCCAGAAGCACTATCTGCGCGACCAGATGGCGATGTTTCGCGCGACCGGCCATCTCGCCGTCGCAACCTATGGCTTCAGGCAGGGCGCATCGATGACGGGAAACTTCGGGCCGAAATCGACGCCGTGGCTGCTGAACAGCGTCTTCGCCGCACGCACGGTCAAGCCCAATGCCGACGGCAGCGCGGCGTTCAACTATGCCTGGATCGACGATTTCCGGGCCTTGCAGGAGCAGTGAGCATGGGCCGCGCCTTCCTAGCCTCCGCGCTCGTCACGGTCGCCTGTCTCGCCGCGCCCCTCTTCGCCCAGCAGGCGCTCAAGAAGGCGGTGGCAGACGACATCTTCGCGGATCATCCGTCGATGGACAGCAACGCGACGGTAATGCCGGCGGCGACTGCGAAGCCGGTGGCGCCGGTCTTCGCCGCGCGGCCGATCGGAGACGCTTCGGTCGCGCGTCTGCCCGGCGGCGGCTGGGTCCTCACCGGCACCACCCTGCGCAACGCGCCGCGCCACGGCGTCGAGCTCTGGACATCCAAGGACGGCGCATCGTGGACGCGCATCGGCCCGGCCAGGATCAGCGGCAACGGCATCGCGCCGGATGATGTCTCGGAGCGCTATCTGGCGCCTTCGGTGACGGTGGCGGGTGACAGGCTCTATCTGGCTTTCTCGGACAAGACCGGCTGCGCCCGCGTCGCGACCGGCAGCGCGAGCGCGCCGGGTGGAACCTTCGCCGCCTCGCCATGCCTCGTCGAGGATGCGGCGGACGTTGCGCTGTTCGTCGATGTGGACGGGAAGGGCTATCTGGTCTGGGGCGGCGGCATGATCGCGCGGCTGCAGCCCGGCTTCCAGAAACTGGCCGAGGCCCCGCGCTTCCTGAAGCCCGATCAGGCGCTGTTCGCCAAGCATCCACCGGTCGGCAAGGACTGGCCGGTTCGCACCCGCGTGGGCATGCGCGGCGCGACGATGGTTCGCGATGGCGACCGCTATGTCCTCGCCGCGAGCGAAGTCACCGGCCGGATGCGCACGGCGACGGAAGACCTCTTCGTCGCCGAGGCGCCGACGCCCTATGGCCCGTTCACGATGCGCACGCTCGCCGTGCCGCATGCCGGGCGCGCGTCGCTGCTTCGGCTCGACGATGGTGCGCTCGCTGCCGTCTATAATCCCCGATGCGAGGATGGCTTCGCGCTGTTCTGTGAGCGGGTCGGCCTGGTGCCGCTGGAACGCGCGCCGGATGGTCGACTGCGCCAGTCTGCGTCGGTCATCACCGAGGACAGCGCGGTCGCCGCGCGGCATCCGCTCGTCACGACCGAGACGATGCGCGACCCTTCCGTCACGCTCGGCGGCGACGGCGCCTATTATCTCGTCGGCACGCTCGACGGCTATGGCTATCACAAGCCCGAAGGCGGCGTGAAACTGTGGCGCTCGACGGATCTCCAGACGTGGAGCGATGTCGGCTTCATCTGGCGCTGGGAAGGCATGGGCTACGACTTCGGCAAGAACATTGCCGAGTTGTGGGCGCCCGAAATCCGCTGGGTGGAACGCGACAAGACCTATTATCTCGCTGTCTCGGTGATGGAGCGCGGGGTCGGCGGCAAGAGCTGGCTCTACCGCTCCAAGACCGGCAAGGCCGAAGGGCCATACGAGAACGTCACTGGCAGTTATCTGGTCACCGGCATCGACGGCTTTCCCTTCGAGGATGACGACGGCCTCTATTTCCTGTGGGGCGGGGGCAACATCGCCAGGCTGAATGCCGCGCGGAGCGGGTTCGAGGGGCCGGTGCGCCGGCTCGTCGACGTCGACGGCGATCATGTCGGCTATGAAGGCAATGGTCTCATCAAGGTGAACGGCGTCTATTTCCTGACCGGCGCTGAATGGAACGGGCCGCTGCGCACCCATGGCACCTATGACATGATGTATGGCACGGCGACGTCGCTGTTCGGCCCCTACAGCCAGCGTCGCATCGCGGTGCCGCACGGCGGCCACGGCACGGCCTTCCGCGACAAGGACGGGCAGTATTGGTACACGATGTTTGGCAATGACCCGACCGCGCCGTGGCGGATGACGTTCGGGCTGGTGCCGATCCAGATCGGCGATCCCACCTCGATGGGCGTGGCGCGCATCGGCCACGAGGCGCCGTAACCGGGTGCCTGTCCGGCGGCGGATACCGCCGGACGGCACCTTCTCGTTTCACTGTTTCTGCGCGGCCTTGAAGTCGTCGATCCACGCATAGTTGAAGGCGGCGGTGCCATCCGGATTCCGCTTGGCAGTGCGATCGGCATAGATGCTGTTCAGCAGCCAGGGCGCGCGGGTCGCGGGGAAATCGGTGCCGAGCGCCTTGCCCTGCTTGAAGCCATAGGTGGCGACGGCGAGGCGGCCGGTGGCGCGCAATATCTTCATCTGGTCGCCCAGATAGTGCTTCTGGCTCTCGATCCAGCCGGTCTGCGACATGAACTCGTCCCACTGCGCCTTGGAGAAGGGCGTCTCCAGCGCGGCCTGGATGATCTGCCAGGTCTGGGCATTGCGCGGCGCCTGATATTTGTCGGCGAAGGACGCGGGGATGTTGGTCTTGAGGTTCGGCACCCACCACCAGATCAGCGAGAATTCGGGAACCACGAAGGTCTGGTCCGGGCGCATGCGCGGCAGGATGTAGTCCAGAAACCCCTTCGAGGCCTTGATGTCGGGCAGGTGCATGCGGAAGCTGACGCCGTCGAGTTCGGGCGTGGTGCGGACATATTCCATCCAGCGCTCGGTCGACGCGGTCCGGTTTGCCCGGATGTCCAGCCGGTTGAGTCCGCCCATGTAGAGGCGCGTCTTGCAGGCGTCCGGGCAGTTGGTCTTGCGATAAGCGATCACGCGGGCGGCGAGCGCCTCGTAGAAGGCATTGAGATCAAAGTCGCGGTCGGCCGGGCGGGTCTCGATATAGGGCTCGGCGCCGATGACGAGTACGTCGACCTTGCCCATCACCAGCGGCAACACCGCGTCGAGCCGGGCGATCTCGCGCTCCATGTCAGGTCCGCCGATGGCGGGCACGTCCCGGTCGGTGAAGGGGAAGCGCAGGGAGAACATCGTGTTGAAGCCGCGGCTGGAGGCATCGAGCACGGTCTTGACCGCGCCGTTGCCGGCGGCCGGCCCGCGATCGAGATGCGGCATCTGCAGGACGAGATGGAGCCAGCGCGCGTCGGCACGCTTGAGCTCGTTATAGTCCACGTCCTCGGGATGATCGTTGAAGTTGGCCCCAAGCGCACCGAGCGCGGTCTGAGCGTGGGCCACGCTTGCCGTGCTGAGCAGCGCGGCACAGATCGTCAGAAATTTCAGCATCCTCTTCCCCCTTTTTCTGTGGCGCATGAGCAAAGGCGCGCCCGTTGCGTGTGTAAGAAAGCTGGCCGCGCGATCCCGGCCCGGCTGGCTACTGCCGCCGGTGGTGTGACCGCTGTGTCAGGCGAGGCTTACTTCGCTACCGTCTCCGGCGGCGCGAGGTAGGATTTCGCGAGGCCGCCGAAGTCGACCACGAACGAATCCACCACCACGGCCGGATCGAGCGCGTAGATCCGCAGGCGATGCTCGCCGGGGCGGGCGATCGTCCAGTCGGTGGTCGAAGCGATGGCGTTGCGCTGCACGCCGTCGTCCCAGTCGCGCTTGGCTTCCGCGTCCACGATCCGAGGTGGGGCGTCGTCGATGGAGACGGCGTAGCGCAGCTTGTGCTCCGCGCTGAGCGCGAAGCTCGGCAGCAGCGTCGTGCGCAGCTTGACCGGGCCGGTGCTGGTGGTGCGGAAGCGATATTCGGCATAGGGCGCGCTGCTTGCATCGGCGGCGCTGGGCAGGCTCACGCTGCTGGCGATCGCGGCACCGGAGCGGCCAAGCTCGGGCATGCGTTGCCAGCCGAGGCCGCGCACCGGCTGGAGCGTGGCGAAGCGGCTCGCCGAGAAGGCGACGATGCCGTTCTCCTCGACCAGCGTGCCGCGCGGCGCGGAGGAGCCGCGCGCCTCGATGGCGATGCTGCGGCTGGCCCCCGCCGCGGAGACCGTGACGGTGCCGCTGGCGCTGGCGCCGTTCCTGAGCTTGCTCCAGTCGATCGACACCCACAGGCGCTGGTCGCCGCCCGGCCGGGTCTCGCGCTCGATGCGGATCCACGGCGCGGAACCCTGCGCCGCGATGTCGAGCGAGCCGGCGCCGATGTTGAAGGCGTCGATATAATGGCGGCGATCCGTGGCGCGCTCGAACGCGAGCAGGCGGTCGTTCGACGCGCCGGCGACGCGCCACCGCTCGACCCGAAGGGCCGTGTCGGCGGCTTCGACGGTGTTGACCGGCCGCTGCGTCCAGGCGTCGACCGAATGCTCGACGGCGACGCCGAGGCCGGGCGCCTCCAACGGCTTCACCCGGCCGACCGGCGGCATGTTGAAGACCGACTGGTAGCGCGGCTCGTCATGCATGAAGGCCGTCCATTTGCCGTTGCCGACGGCGTTGTAGGCGTCGGTCGCCCGCTTGATGCTGCGATAGGCGTCGGCCGCGGCTTCGGCATAGAGATTGGCGCTGGCGCGGCCCTGATGCGCGTAGAGAAAGCTGCGGTCGGCATCGAGGATCTTGGCGTTCAGCAGCGCGCTGCCGCGCACCGGATAGGTCACCAGATGGTAGAAGCCGTCGCGCTTCTCGGCCGGCAACTGCGCGGCGATCGCATCGGCGCGGCTGTCGAGCGCCTTGAATTCGGCGAGGCGGCGACCGGCTTCGTCGCCATAGGCGATCGGAGAGAACTCGGTCGGGCGCGGGGCGGTCTCGGCGTCGTTCCAGCCCATATGCTCGGGCTTGCGGGCGAAGTTGAGCCGGTAATAGTCGCCGAGCAACGCCGCGATTGCATCCGCCTGCTCGGGCGCGAAGGTTTCCGCTGCCCATTGCTTCAGCCAGCCCTGCTGCCCCAGCTTCGACGTGCCGTCGAAATCATAGGCGAGGTCCATGAAGTAGCTGATGCCCTTTTCGCCGGGCTTGATGTCGCCGACATTGACCACCCACAGCCGCCGCGCGTTGGTGGCATAGGCCTTGCCCATTTCCTCGCCGATCAGCGCGGGCGGGGTGCTGTCCAGCCACAGATAGTCGTTCGGCACGCCCCAATAGGAGATGTGGTAATAGACGCCGGCGCCACCTGAGCGCTTCTGCTCCGCCTGCGTCGAGAGCTGGCGGATATAGCCGTAATTGTCGTCCACCCAGGCGAGGGTCACGTCCTCGGGCACCTTCATGCCCTTTCGGTAGATGTCGAGCACTTCCTTGTAGGGCACGAAGATCTGTGGGACGGTCAGCGGATCCTTGCCGACTTCCTTGAACAGACCGCGCTGGTCGCTCACCACCTGTTCGAGCAGCCGGACGCCGTCGAAGCCCTTGTTCATCTCGGCGGGGCTGTCGTGGATGCCGCGCATGCCGACCGTGTAGACATTCTCGTACTGGTGATTGGCCTTCACCCGGTCGCGCCAGTACTGGAGGATGTTCTTGCCGTTCTTGGCGTAGTTGAACTCGCCGCGCTGCTCGAAATTCCACTCGGCGACATTGTCGCGCAGCATCGGCTCGGCATGGCTCGCGCCCATGACGATCGCATAGCGATCCGCCATTTCGGCATTGCCTTCCACCTGGTTGAAGGCCGAGCTGACCTTGTGCATCGCCGGCCACAGGAAATTGGCGCGCAGGCGCAGCAGCAGCTCGAAGATATGAGCATGGGTGGTCGGCCCCATGTCGCCCGTCGGGTCGTTCCGCGTCGCCCAGGGGCGGATCGACCAGTCCTCGTCGTTGATGAAGATGCCGCGATACCGCACCGAGGGCGAACCCTGCACGATGGTCTCGCTGCCGAGCGTCAGGCGCGACTGGCGGGTGGGGGCGACGTCCGCCCACCAGACCCAGGGCGAGACGCCGATGCGCTCGGAGAGTCGGAAGATGCCATAGGCCGTGCCGCGGCGATCGGCGCCCGCGATCACAAGCGCGCGGGCGACGCCGGGCGCGGGATTCTCGACCAGCGCGATCGTGTAGGCCTCGCTCTGGCCGCTCACCTTGTCCACGGCGATGCGCTTCTCGGCGACCAGCCGGTCGATCAGCGGCGAGCCGCCGATCGTGCCCGCGAGGATGGCGAGACGACCGCTGGGTGCCTCCTGCGACACCGCCGGGCGAACGCCGGAGACGCGCTCGACGTCGCCCGCAAAGGCGCGCGCCGCGATCTCGACCACCGGGGCATCTCCGGCGCTGACGAAGATCGTCGGCGCGACGCCGTTCGCGACCAGATCGAAGCCCTGCGCGGACGCAGGCGCCTGCTGCGCCAGCGCCTGAACGGGAACGACTCCGGGAATGATCGCCGCGACGCTCAGCGCGGCCAGAATGCGGGCGAGGGCCATCCTGCTCTCCTTATATCTTATGCGTCGGGCGGATTGTTATTTGAGATAGGGGCCGGTCTTGCCCCAGCCGATCTCGGTCGCGGCGAGCGTCCAGGTCTTGCCCTTGTCGGGATTGCCCTGGAAGAACAGCACCGTGCGCTTGCCGTCCTGGAAGACGCCGGGATGGCCGGATTCCGACGCATTCCAGCTGCCCGCAGGCCCGTTCGGGAGGAGCGGGAGGTCTGACAGGCGTTTCCAGCTTTGGCCGTCGTCGCTGACGGCGACGCCGATCTGCTGGGGCTCGTTGTTGTAGCCGCCTGCGTAGAACATGTAGAGCTTGCCCTCGTGGCGCACGATGCTGGGCGCCTCCACGCAATTGCGCTCCCAGTCGAGCGTCGGGGTGAGAGCTGGGCCATCCTTACTGAGATTGGTCCAGTCGCCCGCGCCGAAGGACGAGGTGAGCGGGGCCTGCGCGACGCCGATCTTCTGCACCTTCATGTCCGGGTCGCGGGTCGCATAATAGAGCAGCAGCTTGTCGCCGTGGACGAAGGCTTCCGCGTCGATCGCGCGGCCGGCGCTCCAGGCGGCATCGGTCGGGCGGAAGACGGGATTGCCCGGATCGCGATCGAAGCGCAGGCCGTCTGCCGAGACGGCGTGGTTGATCGCGTCGCGCCGGCCATTGCCATAGGTCTGGTAGAAGAGATGGACCTTGCCGCGGATCACGATCGCGCCCGGTGCGGCGATGCCGTTGCGCTCGACCTCCTGCACCGGCAGCACTTCGCCGACCTTGCGCCATTTGCGCAGGTCGCGGCTTTCCGCGATGCCGATCGCCCACCCCGTGGGGAAGCCGTCGGCGCCCGTGCGGTTATCCTGCGCGGGCGGGATCGAATAGTACATGAGGTAGCGGCCGCCGAAGCGGATGACCGAGGGATCCTTGGCATAGGGGCGGCCGATGCGGCTCGTGTCCGAATAGGTGGTGAGCAGCTTTGCCTGCTGCGCGGCCGGGGTGCTGTCGGCCGATGCCGCGAGGGGTAGGGCGAGCGCAGCCGCGATCGCGGCGGTCCCCAGCAGTGCCACCATTTTACCCCATCCGACCGTCATTCCATCTCTCCCAAAATTTTGGTAAGGCCATTCTAGTCATATTTGTCATATCAATCTAGACAAAAACGCGCCGTGGCGACATGTTCCGGCCAGACGACAAGAACGGGAGACACTCTATGCCTAGCTCGCTGCGCGCGAGATCCATGTCTTGTGCGCTTGCCATCGCGGCGGCGTGCGGCAGCCTGCATGCGCAAGCGCCCGAAGTCCCGCCGGGCGCGCCGGAAACGCCTTATGTGGATCCGGCCAAGGCCTATCTCTTCGCGCACATGACGAAGGAGCATTACGGCACGCTTTATTATTCCGTCAGCCTTGATGGCCTTCACTGGCGCCGCCTCAACGGGGGCAAGCCGGTCTCTGACGATTATCATGGCCATCCCTCGATCATCAAAGGGCCGGACGGGCGCTACATCCTCGTCGGCAACAAGAGCGACAGCGATCCGTTCGTCCGCTTCTGGACGTCCAGCGATCTCATCCGCTGGACCCCGTCGGGCGCCTATCAGCCCGATCTCTCGGCGGTGAAGGGCTTTCCCCACCCGTTGCAGCGGCTTGGTGCGCCGAAACTCTTCTACGACAAGGCCTCCGCCCGCTACCTGCTGACCTGGCACACGCCCAACGTGCCGCACACGCCCGAGGACCCGGAGCGCTACTGGTCAAGCCAGCGCACGCTTTACATGGTCTCGAAGGACCTCAAGACCTTCGACGGACCGCCCAAGCTGCTGTTCGACTGGAACATCGCGACGATCGACACGATCATCCTGCCCAGCGACGACGGGAAGGGCTATTGCGCGATCGTCAAGGACGAGCGCTATCCCTCCTACAACTGGCCGACCGGAAAGACGGTGCGGATCAGCTGCGCGGCGTCTCTGCTCGGCCCCTATCCGATGCCGGGCGCGCCGATCAGCCCCAATTTTCGCGAGGCGCCGATGGTGATCCGCGCACCCAACGGCCGGGACTGGCTGACCTATTACGAGCAATATGCCGGCGTGAGCTACGGCGTCTCCAAGGCACCGCGGCTCGAAGGACCGTGGTATCAACTCCAGGGCAACAGCGGCGTGCCGCGCTGGAACCGCTTCGAAATGCCGGCAGGCACGCGCCACGGCACGATGATCGAGATCAGTCGCAAGGAATATGACGCGATCGTCGCGGCGTTTCCGGAAGGGGCTGCGCCTCCGCGATAAGCGGCGGCATTGTTCGGGAGCCTCTCCCGAAACATGGAAGGGGCGTGAGGGCAGGGGGGATGCCTTCACGTCCCTTTTATTGTGCCCGGAGGGGAGCGTGTCGCGCGAGCCGACTTGAGGGCTGGAGCAGGAGCTCGTCCTGTATCAAGCTCGCTACGTGCTCCTGCGAAGGCAGGAGCCCAGGGCCCAGCCGAAGGCCCTTGCCGCCCTGGGCTCCTGCCTTCGCAGGAGCACTGCTTGAGGGGGCAGGCCGGCGCAAACGCGCGAGGGAGGTGCCTTCTCCGGGTCGCTGTCCGATGCATCCCAAAAGAAAAGGCGCCGCACCGGTGGGTCGGTGCGGCGCCTGATCGCCGGTCACTCTGTCAAGCGGCCGTCAGGTCAGAAACGGACGCGGACGCCGAGGCGATAGATGGTCTCCAGATACCGCACCTGCACCGGATAGGTCTGGCCCGCCGCGTTGAAGGCGCGGAAGGTGCGCTGGTTCTCGCCCAGCGCGTTGGCGACGTTGAAGGTGAGGCTCAGGAAGTCCGTCGGATTATACGCGCCCGACAGGTCCAGCTGGCCGCGGCCGTTCTCGACCGTCGGCAGCGTCAGCTGCGTGGTCACCGCCGGGTCGGTCACGATGCCGTAGGTCTGGAACTTCGAGCGATAGTTGTACGAGGCGCGCAGCGAGATCTTCTTGGTCTCGTAGAAGAGCTGCCCGTTCCACAGGTGGCTCGAGACGCCGCTGAGGGGCTGGAGGCCCGGCAGCGTCGCAGCCGCGCTTGGCGACAGCTCGGACGCGTGGTCGAGATAGGTGTAGTTGGTCAGCACGCCGAAGTTGCGCATCCACTGCGGCAGCGCCGGAATGTCGAAGAAGGTACGGAAACCGACCTCGATGCCCCGGATATAGCCTTCCTCGCCGTTCTCGGGCCGGTCGACACGCAGCGGACCGAGCTCGGGATCGGTAATGAACACCGTCGCGTTGTTGATGAAGCCGTTCACGTCGCGACGGAAGATCTGCAGCGTCGCCGAGCCATTGCGCGAGAAATAATATTCGAGCGAGGCGTCGTAGTTGGTGGATTCGATCGGCTGCAGCTCCGGGTTGCCGCCGCTGGCGGTGCGGTAGTTGCAGACCGGCGGCGTGACGCTGTTGTCGCATGCGAGCGTGCTGTTGATGGTCAGCGTCGGATTGAGCTGACCGAAGCCCGGCCGCGTGCGCGTCTTGGTGAAGGCGAAGCGCGCCTGCAGGTTCGGCATGAATTTGATGCGCGCGCTGATGTTCGGCAGGAAGTCGGTGTAAGCATTGTCCTTGGAATAGGGCTGCCCGGCCGCGGTGCCGATCTTCAGCGTGCCGTCGATATCGTTGGTGGTGCGAACGGCGCGCAGGCCGATCTGGCCATCGACCTGGAACGATCCGAGCGGGAACGCATAGTGCGTTTGCGCATAGCCGGCATAGGCCTTCTCGTTCGCGCTGTAGACCCAGTCGAGGTTCGGGTAGCCCGCCGGCTGACCCACGAGCATGCGCAGATAGTCGGCATTATTGAGGATGTCGTCGCGGGTCGGCGTGATCCAGGTGCGCGGGTGCACGGTCGGGTCTCCCCGGAAGCCGACCGGCGCCATCTGGAAGGCGAAGGGCAGGGCGGTGTACTGGATGCGCGGGTCCGTCGCGCCGAGGATCGGCGTGCGGTTTTCGGCCGGGTCATTGTAGGAAACAGCGTCGCGATTGCTGTAGCGGACGCCGAACTGGATCTGGTCGAAAATGGCCAGTTCGATGGGGAAGTCGCCGTCCAGTCGGGCCTGGAAGCTCTTGCCGTGGTTGTCGGCACCGTTCTCCGCGAAGTTCAGCATGCGGAAGGACGAGCGCGCCGACAGGTCGATGTCGGTCACATAGGCCGATGCGCCACCGCCGCCCGACTGGTCATCGAAATTGAAGACGCGCGTGCCGAGCGAGTTGGTGAAGATGTTGAACTGCATGTTGCGGTTGAAGTTCCGCGAGTCCGTCAGCGCGAGGTCGCCGGAGATGCGGCCGCCGCCGCCCACCTTCCAGATGAACCCGGTGCCGGTCTGGTAGGTGTTGGTCTTGTTCCACTGGGCGACCTGATAGCCGGTGATGCCGTTGCCGGCGCCCTTCATGGTCATCTGGCAGACCAGATCGGTGCTGTCCGGGCACATGGTGACGTCGAACAGGGGCGCGTTGCTGCCCGTGTCGAAGTGCAACGCGCGGGATTCGCCGGCCGCGCGGAAGCCCTGGTAGAGGAAATCCGCATAGATCTCGAGCTGGGCATTCGGGCGCCACTGGAAGGCCGCGCCGGCCGAGGGGCGATAGCGGTTGGAGCTCGGATACTGGAAGCTGACGCGCGTGGGATAGCGGACGTTGGGATAGTTGAACCCCGGCGTGCCGGGGACCGTCACGTTCGCGGCATGGCGCAGGATCTGCGTATTGTTGTCGCGATAGGAATCGACGAAATTATTGTCGGTATAGGAGCCCTCGACCAGGAAGCCGATCTCGCCGATCGACGTGTCCCAGCGCTTGCTGATCAGGAAGTTGGCGTCCAGGCCATATTCCTGCGACTGGCGCCAGTGCAGGCCCTGAACGCCGGCGGAGAAACGGAAGTCCTTGAAATCGAACGGCTTGCGCGAGCGCACGTCGATTTCGCCGGCGATGCCGGGCTCGACGAGATTGGCCGAGCCGGTCTTGTACACGTCGAAGCGCGAGATGGACGCCGCAGGGAAATCCTGCAGAGCGACGTTGCGCCCTTCTGCCGTGAAGATGTCGCGGCCGTTATAGGTGGTGGTGAGATCGGGCAGGCCGCGCACGCGCACGCCGGCGGCTTCACCGCTCAGGCGATCGACCTGGACACCCGGAATGCGGGCCAGCGTCTCGGCGCCGGTCGAGTCAGGCAGCTTGCCGATGTCCTCGGCGACGATGGAGTCGATGATCTCGTCCGAATCCTGCTTGATCGCCTGCGCGGTCGCGAGGCTCTGGCGCATGCCGGTGACGATGATTTCTTCCCCGCTCTCGGACGAAGCCTGCGGAGCGGCGTCGGTGGCCGTGGATGCCTGCTGCGCGAGCGCGGCTTGCGGCGCAATCAGCAGTGCCAACCCCGAGGCGCCAATAAGCAAATAGGACTTCAAGATCATTCCCCCCTCCTGTGTAGTTGCGTTCAGACGCGCTCCAGGCGCGACTCCCTTATGCGGCGCATTTATCATATATATGTGGCCTGACAACATTTCAGTTCTGGTCTGGTGAATTTTTTCGGGATAGGACGAGCGCGTCACCACGCGCCGTGGATCGCTCTATGAGCAGAAAAGTAGGGGGAAGGCGGAGTTTTCGGCGCCTGCACCGTCAGACGAACGATCCGACGGCAGCGGGATGACTGGCCTTACATCTGGATATTGACCGTTGCGACCGGTGTGTGGGTACGAAAAATAGCGGAAAAACATCGTTATCTTATCAAAAAAGGGGAGTGGAGATGCGCAGGACACCGACCGTTGTGATTGCCGGCCTGGCGATAGCGCTGGGCGCTGCCGCGCCAGCCAAGCCTGTTTGGACGCCGGCCTGGACCGCCAGTATGTGGCAAGCCAATGGGAAGCAACATGTGGTCGTCGAAAATGCGACGATCAGTTTTTCGGTGCGCGTGGCGACCGGAGGGCGAAAATTGCGGCTCCGGTTGTCAAACGAATATGGTCATGCCTTCCGCATTGGTTCGGCCAGTGTGCGGAGCGAGAGCGGCAAGACCGTGCGTGTCAGCTTCGATCGGCAACCGTCGCTGGACGTTCCTGCGAACGGCGTCGTCGCCAGCGATCCGGTGTCGCTCAAGGTGAAGCCGTTCGAGATCGTGCAGGTCTCGCTCTATCTGCCCGGCAGCGTCACGCTGAACACGGTGCATGGCGCGGGCGGCGCCAAGACGCTGGTTTCCGGGACCGGGGATTATACGGCAGCGCCATTCGTGGCGATGAGCCGGACGGACAATCGCCCGTTGCTTGCTGCCATCGAGGTTCAGGGCAAGAAGCCGGCGCCGGTCGTCGTCGCGTTCGGCGATTCCATCACTGACAATACCGGTTGCGCCAACGATGCGATGCCGATGTGCCGCTGGGGTGACGTGCTCGCGCGCCGGCTGGCAGAGGCCGGCAAGCCGCATGTCGTGGTGACGCAGGCGATCTCCGGCAATCGCCTGATCCTGACGGCGGCGAGCCCCAGTGCGCTCGACCGGTTCGACCGCGACGTGCTCGCGCTGGAGGGCGTCACGCATGTCGTCCTGCTCGAAGGCATCAACGACATCGGCGGATCGGGCCGCAAGCGCCCGGACGGCACCTTTGCGCCGACGATCACGGCCGAGCAGCTCATCGAGGGCTATCGCCAGCTCATCGCCCGCGCGCACGCGCGGAACATCAAGGTGATGGGCCTCACCATCCTGCCGTTCGAGGGCGCGGACTATTATACCGAGGCGGGCGAAGCGATGCGCACCACGGTGAACGACTGGATCCGCACCTCCGGCGCGTTCGATGCGGTGTTCGATCTGGAGAAGGTGGTCGCGGACCCGGCCAATCCGAAGCAGCTGGATCCCGGCCTGCACCGCGGCGACCATCTCCATCCGGACGCCAATGGTGAGACGAAGATGGGCGAGGCGATCCCGCTCGATTGGTTCAACTGACAGGGGCGGGGGCGCGCAGGCGCCCCCAATCCGGGCAGGACCGGGCGGCTAGAGCCTGATCCTGGCTTCCATGCGATCGCGCTGCGCGGCGAAATCGGCCTGTGCCTTCTGTATCACGTCGATCCGCGTCGCTTCCAGCAGATCGTCGATTACGCGCCGCAAATGACTGCGCATCGCTTCGCGCGCGGCCTGCGGATCGCGCGCGGCGAGCGCATCGACGATGGCGCGGTGCTCGCTCACCCGCGGTGTAACGCCGCCGCGGCGGGCCTGCGCGAACATGTGGACGCAGAGCGGCGATTGCTCGCGGATGGTCCACAGCATCTCGATGACCGACACGACCAGGCTGTTGCCGGTCGCCTGGGCAATGGCGAAATGAAAGCGCTTGTCGATGTCGAGCGCGCCGGGCGTTTCGCCGGCCTGCTCCATGGCAACCAGCAGCGCGTCCAGTTCCGCCAGCTGGGCATCGTCGATCGAGGTGGCGGCGAGGGCCGCGGCCTCGCTCTCGAACAGCGTGCGCGCCTCGATCAGTTCGAAGGCGCCGACGTCCAGTTCCGGCGCGGGCGTGGGTTCTGGCGGCGCGGCGCTCACATAGATGCCGGAGCCGTGGCGCGCGTCGACCAGTCCGCGGATCTCGAGCGCGATCATCGCTTCCCGGATGGTCGGGCGGCTGACGCCGAATTCCTCGGCCAAGTCGCGTTCGGCGGGCAGGCGACTGCCGGGCCGGTAGCGACCCTCGGCAATGGCGCCGGCAACGGATTCGGCAATGCGCTGGTATAGTTTCTGGTTCGTCATCACCGCAGGTCGCTCAGCATGAGGAGGTCAGCATTGAGCGCCCCGCGCGCGTTCGTCAATGCTTGTCCCGCCAATTCTCCAAAATGGTATGACCATGTGATGCCATCCTTGACACGTGGTCAGGCAACCAGCCAAGGTCCGGTCGATATAACAACGTGCGCCGTCGGGGCGCGCCAGCGGGAGAGAGACGTGCGGAGCCAAAATGTGCGCTGGTGGATCATCGGGCTGGTGACGCTCGGCACGATCCTCAATTATCTCGCACGCTCCTCGCTCGCGGTCGCCGCGCCGACGCTCAAGGATGCGTTCGCCATGTCGACCCAGCAATATAGCTGGGTGGTCGCGGCCTTTCAGGGCGCCTACACGATCATGCAGCCCTTTGCGGGCTATATCCTCGATCTGCTCGGTGCCCGGCTCGGCTTCGCGCTGTTCGCGATCGGCTGGTCGCTCTCCAACTGCGCGCATGCCTTCGCGGTCGGCTGGCCCAGCCTGGCGTTGTTCCGCGGCATGCTGGGCCTTACCGAGGCCGCCGCGATGCCGGCGGGTCTCAAGGTCGTCTCCGAGTGGTTCCCGCCGCGCGAGCGCACCGTGGCGACCGGCTGGTTCAACATCGGCTCGTCGCTCGGCGGCATGATCGCGCCGCCGATCGTGATCTTCTGCATCTATGCCTGGGGCTGGCAATCGGCCTTCCTCGTCACCGGCGGCGTGGGCTTCCTCTGGGCGGCGATCTGGTACGGTTTCTATCGCCGGCCGCAGGATCATCCGCGCCTGTCGGAGACGGAGCGCGCGCATATCCTCTCGGATCAGGACTTGGAGGCTGTCACCGGAGCCCCGGCGCGCTGGCAGGACGTCATCCGCACGCGCGACTTCTGGAGCATCGCAATCCCGCGCTTCCTTGCCGAGCCGGCGTGGCAGACCTTCTCCTTCTTCATCCCGCTCTATCTGGTCGAGGCGCGGGGCATGGACCTAAAGAGCATCGCCGCCTTCGCATGGTTGCCGTTCCTCGCGGCGGATGCGGGCTCGATCATCGGCGGTTATTGCTCGCCCTGGCTGATGCGGCGCTTCAACGTCTCGCTGCTCACCTCGCGCAAGATCGTGGTGACGAGCGGGGCGATCGGCATGATCGGGCCGGCCTGCATCGGTCTCGCGGGCAGTCCCGGCGCGGCCATTGCCCTGTTCTGCGTCGGCGGCTTTGCGCACCAGATGCTCTCCGGCGCGCTGATGACGCTCTCGGCCGACCTGTTCGACAAGCGCGTCGTCGCGACGGCCACCGGCATGGCCGGGTCGGCCGCGTGGATCGGCGGGCTCAGCTTTTCGCTGGTGATCGGCGCATTGGCGGACACCGTCGGTTACAATCCGCTGTTCGTCAGCTTCGCCTTCTTCGACCTGATCGGCGCCGCGCTGCTCTGGGCCATGCTCCGCCGCAAGCCCGCGCTCGCCGTCGCCTGAGCGCCCAAAAAGAAAGCCGCCGCGCCATCTGGGCGCGGCGGCTTGTGCGGTTTCCGGCAGGGGAGAGGGCCTACCAGTTCCACACCGTCCCGTCCTCCAGCCGCGCGACCGGCAGATAAGCAGGCTTGTAGGGATATTTCGCGGCCAGCGCCTCGTCGATGTCGACGCCGTGGCCGGGAGTCTCGCCGCAGAACAGGTGCCCGTCCGCGAAGTGATAGTCGTGCGGAAAGACCGCATCGGTCTCCTGCGTGTGTCGCATATATTCCTGGATGCCGAAATTGGGCACCCAGGTGTCGAAGTGGAGCGCCGTGCCCATCGTCACCGGCGAGAGATCGGTCGCGCCGTGGCAGCCCGTACGGATCTGGTAGAGGCTGGCGAGGTCTGCGATGCGGCGCAGATGCGTGATCCCGCCCGCGCCGACGATCGTCGTGCGGATATAGTCGACCAGCTGATTCTGGATCAGGTCCTTGGCGTCCCAGATTGTGTTGAACACCTCGCCCACCGCGAGCGGGGTGACGGTGTGCTGGCGGATCAGCTTGAACGCTTCCTGGTTTTCCGCCTGCGTCACGTCCTCCAGCCAGAAGAGCTGATAGGGCTCCAGCATCTTGCCCAGGTTGGCGGCTTCCTGCGGCGTGTAGCGGTGATGCCCGTCGTGTAGCAGGTGGTGGTCGAAACCATAGGTGGCACGCAGCGTCTCGAACAGCTTGGGCACATAGTTCAGCGCCTTGCGCGTATCCCAGCCGGTGACGCTGGGGAGGGACGCGTCGGCCGGCTCGTAATAGAGCTTGCCGCGCCCCACGCCGTAAGCGTCCTTGATGCCCGGCACGCCGGTCTGCGCTCGGATCGCCTTGTAGCCGAGGTCGATATACTGGCCGACCGCGTCGACCGTCTCGGCGATGTCCGCGCCATTGGCATGGCCATAGACCATCACGCCGTCGCGGCTGCGCCCGCCGAGCAACTGATAGAGCGGCATGCCCGCCATCTTGGCCTTGATGTCCCACAGCGCCACGTCGACGGCGGCGATCGCGCGCATCGTCACGGGACCGCCGCGCCAATAGGCGCCGCGATAGAGATATTGCCAGATATCCTCGATCCGCCGCGGGTCCATGCCGATCAGGCACGGGATGACATGATCTTCCAGATAGGAAACGACCGAAAGCTCGCGCCCATTCAGCGTCGCGTCGCCAATGCCGTACACACCCTGATCCGTTTCGATCTTGAGCGTCACGAAGTTCCGCCCCGGGCAGGTGACGATAACGCGAGCGGTGGTGATCTTCATGAGGTCCTTCCCAAAACTGTCTGAAACCGGCCTAGCAAGACACCTTGCCAATTACAATGAAATTGGTAAGTCCACTTTTCTTGGAGGCTGGCATGCGACCTTTGGCACTTGATCCCGATCGGCTGTTCCCGGCCGATCCCGGCACGCGGAGTATTGCCCGCGCGCTTTACGCGCAGATTGCCGACCTGCCGATCGTGAGCCCCCATGGGCACACCGATCCCGCCTGGTTCGCGCACGACACGCCGTGGGAGAACGCGACCGAGCTGCTGATTGCGCCCGATCATTATGTCTTCCGCATGCTCTACAGCCAGGGGCATGATCTCGACGCGCTGCGCGTGCCGCGCCGCGATGGTGTGCCCGCCACCGATCCACGCGCGGCGTGGCGGCTGTTCGCGAGCAATTACCATCTGTTCCGCGGCACGCCGTCCCGTCTCTGGCTCGACCATGTCCTTGCCGAAGTCTTCGGCCTCGATCGTCTGCTGGATGCGAACAGTGCCGATCATCACTACGACGCGATCAATGCGGCGCTGGCGACGCCGGCCTTCCGCCCCCGCGCCCTGTTCGAGCGGTTCCGCATCGAATTTCTGGCGACGACGGAAGGCGCGGACGATCCGCTCGCGCATCACGCCGCGATCCGTGCCTCCGGCTGGCAAGGGCGGGTGGTCACGACCTATCGGCCGGACGCGGTGATCGATGTGGAGCATGAGGCGTTCGCCGGTGCGTTGGCGCGGTTTGCCGAGCTGACCGGCGAGGACGTGCACAGCTGGCGCGGCTATCTCGCCGCCCATCGCAAGCGCCGCGCCGATTTCCGCGCGGCGGGGGCCACTGCGACGGATCACGGCTTTGCCACCGCGCAGACCGCGAACCTGTCGCCCACGGAATGCGAGATCCTGTTCCGCCGGATCGTCGGCGGCACATGGGAAGCGGGCGATGCCGAGCTGTTCCGCGCGCAGATGCTCACGGAGATGGCGAAGATGAGCGTCGAGGACGGGATGGTCATGCAGATCCATCCCGGATCGTGCCGCAATCACAATGCCCGGCTGTTCCGCACCCATGGCCGCGACAAGGGCGCCGACATCCCGATGCGAACGGACTATGTCGGCGCGCTCAGGCCGATGCTCGATGTGGTCGGCAACGAGCGCGACCTGACCATCATCCTCTTCACGCTCGACGAGAGCAGCTATGCGCGCGAGCTTGCGCCGCTCGCCGGTCATTATCCCTGCCTGCGCCTCGGCCCGGCCTGGTGGTTCCACGACAGCCCAGAGGGCATGCGCCGCTTCCGCGAGATGACCACGGAGACCGCCGGCTTCTACAACACGGTCGGCTTCAACGATGACACCCGCGCGTTCCTCTCCATCCCCGCGCGGCACGATGTTGCGCGGCGGGTCGACTGCGCTTTCCTCGCGCGGCTCGTCGCGGAAGGGCGGATGCTCGACTGGGAGGCGGCCGAACTCGCCCTTGAGCTAACAAGCGGTCTCGTACGCCGGGCCTACCGGATCGACGCCCCGATGATGGCGACAGCTTGATGAGTGCTATTGTCTGTTTCGGCGAACTGCTGGTTCGGCTCGGCGTGCCCGATCGAGGTATTCTGCTCCAGGCCTCGCGGCTCGACCTGCATATCGGCGGCGCGGAAGCGAATGTCGCGATCGCGCTCGCTTCGCTCGGCCATGAGGCGCGCATGGCCAGCGTCCTGCCCGACAATCCGCTTGGCGAGGCGGCGCGCGGCCATTTGCGCCGCTACAATGTCGGAACCGCCGGGGTGCGCACCGGGCCGGGCCGGATGGGCCTCTATTTCATCGCGCATGGCGCGGGCGTCCGTGCATCCGACATTCTCTACGACCGCGAGGGCAGCGCCTTCGCCCTCGCGGGCAGCGGCGACTTCGATTGGCCACAGTTGCTCGAAGGCGCGCAATTGCTGCACCTCTCCGGCATCACCCCCGCCCTTGGCGAGCGCTCGGCCCGGCTGGCGATCGAGGCGGCCGAGGCAGCGCGGACGCTGGGCGTTCCGGTGTCGTTCGACGGCAACTACCGCGCCAATCTCTGGAGCCGCTGGGACGGCGATCCGCGCGCCATCCTGCGCGAGCTGATGGGCCGGGCGGATGTGTTGTTCGGCAATCATCGCGACATCTCGCTGGTGCTCGGCCGCGAGCTTCCCGGCGACGGCGCCGAGCGGCGGCGCAGTGCAAGCGACGCGGGCTTTGCTGCCTTCCCGAACCTCACCCTTATCGCCTCGACCGCGCGGCACGTGATCGACGCCGACACGCATCGTCTCTCGGCCCGCGTCGACACGCCCGATGCGGCGGCGCAGACGGAGGACGTGACGATTGCCGGCATCGTCGACCGGATCGGCACGGGTGACGCCTTCGCGGCCGGGGTGTTGCACGCCATGCTGCGCGGGGAAGGGGCCGAGGCCATGGCCCGCACCGGGCTGGCGCTCGCCGCGCTCAAGCACAGCCTTGCGGGCGATGCCTGCACCTTCGGCCCGCGCGACATTGCGGCCTTCCTGTCGGGCGATCTCGATGTCCGGCGCTGACCGGACCCGGCTCGCGCCCGAGGTGCTGGATCGCCTACCGAGCGACGTCCAGCGCCCGGATTATGATCGCGACGCCCAGCGCAACGGCATCGTCCATTTCGGAGTCGGCGCCTTCCATCGCGCCCATCAGGCGGCGTTCACTGACGATGCGATGGCGGCGGGCGATCGTGACTGGGGCATTGTCGGCGTTTCGCTGCGGTCCACGGCCGTGCAGCGCCAGCTCATGCCGCAGCACGGCCTCTATTCCATCGTGGAGCGAGGCGGGGAGGAGGAGACGCTGCGCATCGCCGGCGCTGTGCGCGACGTGCTGGCGGGGCCAGCGGCCTCCGGTGCGATCGTCGATGCGATTGCCTCTCCGGACACGCGCGTCCTCAGTCTCACCATCACCGAGGCGGGTTATCTCCGCGCGCTGGACGGCGATCTCGATCTCGATCATCCGGCCATTGCCGCCGATCGGGCGGAAGGGGCGGCACCCGCGACGATCTATGGCTTCGTGCGCGCCGGCCTGATGCGCCGCCGCGCTGAGGGGCTGCCGGGCCTCACTTTGCTCAGCTGCGACAATCTTGCCACCAATGGCGCGGTGCTGAGTCAGTGTCTGCACAGCTTCCTCGACGCGACGGACAAGCAGCTCGCGCGCTGGTTTCTCGATGAGTGCGCCTGTCCCTCGACGATGGTCGACCGGATCGTGCCGGCCACCACCCAGGCGGATCTGGCGGCGCTGGCCGAGCGGCTGGGCGTGCGTGACGAGGCCGCGGTCATCACCGAGCCGTTTCGCCAGTGGGTGATCGAGGACCGCTTCGTCACCTCTCGCCCACGCTGGGAGGCCGTCGGTGCGCAGCTGGTGGGGGATGTCCATGCCTATGAGCTCGCCAAGCTCCGCCTGCTGAACGCCGCGCACTCGGCGCTGGCCTATCTGGGCCTGCCGGCCGGCCATGCCTATGTGCACGAGGCGATTGCCGATCCGGCCATCCGCCCGGTGATCGACCGGATCATGCGCGTGGAAGCGGCGGGCACATTGCGGCCGATGCGCGGATTTGACCCCGATGCCTATTGCGACCGGCTGATCGAGCGCTTCGCCAATGCCCGTCTGCCGCACAGCCTCGCCCAGATCGCGATGGATGGATCGCAGAAGCTGCCGCAGCGCTGGCTGGCGACCCTGCGGGAAAGCGCGATCTGCGGGCGGCGTTGCCCGGCGATTCTGACCGCGCTGTCAGCCTGGATAGGGTTCGTGCGCGGCGACCGTTTCGTTGTCGCCGATCCGCTGTCCGACCAGCTCCGCCAACTTTGGCAGGAGGCCGGCGGGGCGGAGATCGTCGCGGCGCTGTTCGGCCCGTGCGGCCTGTTCGCGGAACATTGGGTGGCGGATGAAGCGGACATGGACTGGCTCCGCGAGGCGATCACCCAGCAAGCTTGAGCCGTTGCGTGCCGTCCGCGGCGAATGCCAATCCAGGCTCGCCATACTGCCGTTCCGGACATTTTCTCCCGGCCGCCGTTCGATATGAAGCGAGCGAAAAGGGGAGACTGCCATGACCGCGACCAACCGCCGCTACACGATTTCGGTCATTCCGGGCGACGGCATCGGCAAGGAAGTGCTGCCGGAGGGCATCCGCGTGCTGGAGCGGGCGGCGCAGCTTCATGGCTTCACGCTCGACCAGCAGTGGCATGATTTCGCCTCCTGCGACTATTATCTCAAGCACGGCGTCATGATGCCGGAGGACTGGAAGGCCCAGATCGGTTCGCCGGACGCGATCTTCTTCGGCGCGGTCGGCTGGCCCGATACGGTGCCGGATCATATCTCGCTCTGGGGCTCGCTGATCCAGTGGCGTCGCGAGTATGACCAGTACGTCAATCTGCGCCCCGCGCGCCTCATGCCGGGCGTTCCTTCGCCGCTGGCGGGGCGCGAGCCGGGCAGCATCGACATGTGGATCGTGCGCGAGAATACCGAGGGCGAATATAGCGCCGTCGGTGGCCGCATGTTCGCGGGCACGGATCGCGAGGTCGTCATCCAGGAGACGGTGATGACCCGCTACGGCGTCGATCGCGTGCTGCGCTACGCCTTCGATCTGGCGCGCAGCCGTGACGCGCGGCACCTGACGTCCGCCACCAAGTCGAACGGCATCGCCATCACCATGCCCTTCTGGGACGAGCGGGTCGAAGCGATGGCGGCAAACTATCCGGACGTGCGGGTCGACAAATATCATATCGACATCCTGACCGCGCAGTTCGTGATGAATCCGGACCGGTTCGATGTCGTCGTCGCATCGAACCTGTTCGGTGATATCCTGTCCGACCTCGGCCCGGCCTGCACCGGCACCATCGGCGTCGCGCCCTCGGCCAACATCAACCCGGAGCGCACCAGTCCCTCGCTGTTCGAGCCGGTCCACGGATCGGCGCCCGATATTGCCGGGCGGGGCATCGCCAATCCAGTCGGCCAGATCTGGTCGGGCGCCATGATGCTCGATCATTTCGGCGAGCATGAGGCAGCCGCCGCGATCATGCGCGCGATCGAGCGGGTGCTGGCGGAGCCGAAACTGCGCACCGCCGACCTGAAGGGCAAGGCGACCACGATCGACTGCGGCAAGGCGATTGCGGAAGCGCTCGGCTGAGGCGTTTTTCTTCCGCATACCAGTAGCCCAACGCAACCGAGCGCGCTATCTCCGCCGCGGAGAGAAGGAGACGTCGCCTCCCAGCGGCGGGGGAATCGTAATGCATGACTGACCTGAGGCGGCGGGATTTCAGCCTTCTCTACCTGCTCCAGATGCTCGGCCACATCAGCGTGACGATGGTGTTCAGCCTGCTCCCCTCGGTGGGGCGCACGGCGGGCATTCCGGACGTGCTGATCGTCATGACGCAGTCGCTCTCGGCCATCGCCTGGATGGTGTTCGGCGGCTTCTGGGCGCGGCTGGCGCAGCGGCGCGGGCGCAAGCATGTCATCCTGATCGGCGCGGCGGGTCTGTTCTTCGCGTGCCTGCTGACCGGCGCCTCGATCTGGATCGCGGTCGAGCATCTCGTCGCGCCTATCGCCGGGCTCATCATCATGATGGTCGGGCGCAGCCTCAATGGCGGCGTCGGCCTTGCCAGCACGCCCGCCAGCCAAGCCTATATCATCGAGCGCATCCCGCGCGAGCGGCGCACGGTGATGCTCGCCTCGCTGGCCTCTGCACAGGCCTTCGGCACGGTGATCGGCCCCGCGCTGGCGCCCTTCCTCATCCATATTCCGGGCGTCGGCCTTGCCGGGCCGGTGTTCATCGTCTCGGCCATCGTGGCTTTGCTCTATCCCTTCCTCTTCCTGCTGCCGAGCGACAGCCCGCTCGGCGCGGCGGCAGAGGATGCCCCCGACGCGCCCACCGCCAGGGCGGAAAGCGTGTGGCGCATGCCCGCCATGCGCGCCTTCCTGCTCTATTCGACGATCATCGCGACCGCCGTGCTCGGCACGGTGCAATCGGTCGGCTTCCTCATCATCGACGTGATCCACATGTCGCCCGACGCCGCGCAGCCGTGGATCGGCCGCGCCATTGCCGGTGGCGCGATCGCGACACTGCTTGTGCAACTCGTCCTCATCCCGCGCCTCAGGCCCACGCCGCGCCGGATGATGATCGTGGGGCCGCTGTTCGCCATGGTCGGGCTCGCCTTGCTGGCGATCCACCCGAGCTACGGCGTGATCGTGCTCGGCATCATCATCGCCAATACCGGCTTCGCCATCGCCCGGCCAGGCGTGGCGGCCGCCTCGTCTTTCGTCGTGCCGATCGAGCGGCAGACCGAAGTGGCTGCCGCGCTGATGAGCACCGCTTCGATTGCGACGGTGTTCGGCCCGGTTTTCGCCGTCTCGCTCTATACGATCTGGCGGCCGCTGCCGTTCATCCTGCTGATGCTCATGCTCGGCACGGCGTTCACCATCGCGCTCCGGCACCGCCGCGACGAGTCCACCGTGCCGGTCAGCGACGGTCTGGTCGCGGAGGAAACCGCACCGCTCACCTGATCCCGTCAAGGCGCTGGACTTCAACGGGCCTGCCGATGCATGTGTCGCCCTCGTCTTGGACAATCAGGCAGGAGAGGTGCCATGGAATTCACCCGTCTCAACCCTATGACCGGCGCTGTCGCGTCGAGCGCAGTTGCGATGAAGGGGTCGGACATACCGGCGATTGCGGCGAAGGCGGGGGCGGCGTTCCCGGCATGGGCGGCGATGGGTCCGAACGCGCGGCGCGCGGTGCTGATGAAGGCGGCGGTTGCGCTGGAGGGCAAGAAGGATGATTTCGTCGCGGCGATGATGGGCGAGATCGGCGCGACGGCGGGCTGGGCGATGTTCAACCTGGGCCTGGCGGCGAGCATGATCCGCGAGGCGGCGGCGCTGACCACGCAGATCTCGGGCGAGGTGATCCCGTCGGACAAGGCGGGTTGTTTGGCGATGGCGCTGCGCGAGCCGGTCGGCGTGATCCTCGGCATCGCGCCGTGGAACGCGCCGATCATCCTGGGCGTGCGCGCCATCGCGGTGCCGCTCGCGTGCGGCAACAGCGTGATCCTGAAGGCCAGCGAGACCTGCCCGCGCACGCACGCGCTGATCATCGAGGCGTTTGCGGAAGCCGGCTTCCCCGAGGGCGTGGTCAATGTCGTCACCAATGCGCCGGAAGATGCCGGTGACGTGGTCGGCGCGCTGATCGACGCGAAGGAAGTGAAGCGCATCAACTTCACCGGCTCGACCGCGGTCGGCAAGATCATCGCGAAGCGTGCGGCCGAGCATCTCAAGCCCGTGCTGCTCGAACTGGGCGGCAAGGCGCCGCTCATCATCCTGGAGGATGCCGATCTCGACGAGGCGGTGAAGGCCGCCGCATTCGGCGCGTTCATGAACCAGGGTCAGATCTGCATGTCGACCGAGCGGATCATCGTGGTCGATGCGGTGGCCGATGCCTTTGCCGAGAAGTTCGGCGCCAAGGCGCGGTCGATGGCGGTGGGCGATCCGGTCGCGGGCACGACGCCGCTTGGCGCGGTGGTCGACGCCAAGACGGTGGCGCACTGCCAGTCGCTGATCGCGGACGCGCTCTCGCATGGCGCGGTGCAGCTCTCGGGCGGAGAGACGACCAGCAATGTGCTGATGCCCGCCCATGTCATCGACAAGGTGACGGCGGACATGAAGCTGTTCCGCGACGAGAGCTTCGGGCCGGTGGTCGGCATCATCCGCGCGCGCGACACCGAGCATGCGATCGAACTGGCCAACGACACCGAATATGGCCTCTCCGCCTCGGTGTTCACGCGCGACATCGCCAAGGGTCTGCAGGTGGCGCGGCGCATCGAGAGCGGCATGTGCCACATCAACGGCCCGACCGTGCACGACGAGGCGCAGATGCCGTTCGGCGGGGTCAAGGGCTCGGGCTATGGCCGGTTCGGCGGCAAGGCCGGCATCGACAGCTTCACCGAACTGCGCTGGATCACTGTCGAAACTCTGCCCGGTCACTTCCCGATCTGAGAAACGACCTTCTCTGCTCCTCTTTAGAGGAGGGGCTTGTTGTTGGGCCGCTGCGCCCGCCGTCCCGTCAGCATGGGCCGTACGAGCTTACGAAACGACCTCCGAAAACGGCCCTATGCCCCCAGGAACGCAAGCAAGGTCAGCCGGTCGGCTTCGCTCGCGCGCCATACGCCTTCATAGCGGCCACCGGGACCGAACAGCGCGTCGATGACTGCGGCGGAGTCTCCGGTTCGCCAGAGCGTGGCGAAGGTGTCGGCCATGGGATCCTCCACCGGGCCGTTGTCGCCGCGGATGTGTCCCAGCCAGGCGGCCAGCGCGTCGAGGATCATCGGGCAGCGCCAGCCGGAGGCCTGCCGCGCTGCCAGCGTTTCGAGCCAGCGCTGGGGGATCTTCTGGCTGCCGTCCATGGCGATCTGCGCGAGCCGGTGCGGCAGGGCCGTATTGGCGAAGCGCTCGAGCAGGTCGTTGCGATAGCGGTCCAGATCCTGCCCCGGCGCGGGCTGGATTGTCGGTGCTGCCTCGTCGCGCATCAGGCGGCTCGCGATGTCGCGCAGATCGGGTCGCGCGACTGCCTCATGCACATGCGCGACGCCGGCCTTGAGGCCCAGATAGGCGAGCGCGGAATGGGCGCCGTTGAGCATGCGCAGCTTCGCGGTCTCATAGGGTGCGACGCTTGCCACCAATTGGGCTCCGACGGCTTCCCAGCGCGGGCGCGGCCCGGCGAAGCGGTCCTCGATCACCCATTGGCTGAACGGCTCGGTGACGATCGCGCCTTCGTCGGCAAGACCGATGACGGCGGCGATCTCCTCGCGGTCCCCGGTCGTGGTGGCGGGCACGATGCGGTCGATCATTGTCGAGGGGCAGGCGCATTCGCGCTCGAACCAGCCGCGCATATCGGGGGCGTGCCGGTCGAGCCATTCGGTCATCAGCCGGCTCAATTGGCGGCCATTGTCGGCCAGATTGTCGCAGCTGAGGATCGTGAGGCCGGGCAGGCCGGCGGCGCGGCGGCGGGCGAGGCCGGCGCCGAGAAAGGCGTAGATGCTGCCGTCGCTGGCCAGCTCGGGATCGAGCGAGCCGTCGGATGTACGGCAATAGCCCTTTTCGGTGATGGTGAGGGTGACGATGTGCGTCGCGGGCGCGGCGAGGGCATTGATGACGGCCTCGGGCGTCTCGCTTGCGACCAGCACGCCCTTGACCGCGCCGATCAGTCGCGCGCGCGTGCCGGCGGGCGCGCGTTCGCTCAGCGTGTAGAGCCCGTCCTGCGGATTGAGTTGCGCCGCGACGCCGGGCGAGCGCAGCGACACGCCCTGGATCGCCCAGTTGCGGTCGCCCGCATCCATGGCTCGATCCGTATACCATGCCTGATGGGCACGATGGAACGCACCGATGCCGAAATGGACGATGCCGACGGCCTGCGCGTCCCGATCATAGCCGGGACGTTCGACGGTGGAGGACAGGCGGTCCAGCGTCGCTGTGGCGAGCCTCACAGCTTGTAGGCCTGCTTGGCGAGGCCATAGGCAAGATCGTGGGCCAGCTCCGCGGCTTCCCAGTCCTCGATGCGATGCTCGGCGACCAGCTCGGCGAGGAAGCCACAGTCCACGCGCCGGGCGACATCGTGCCGCGCGGGAATGGAGAGGAAGGCGCGGGTATCGTCGTTGAAGCCGACCGTGTTGTAGAAGCCGGCGGTTTCGGTCGTCATGCGGCGGAAGCGGCGCATGCCTTCCGGGCTGTCGTGGAACCACCAGGCCGGGCCGAGCTTGAGGCACGGATAATGGCCCGCGAGCGGCGCCAGTTCGCGCGCATAGCTGCTCTCGTCCAGCGTGAAGAGGATGATCGACAGGCTCGCTTCGTTGCCGAACCGGTCGAGCAGGGGCTTGAGCGCATGGACGTAATCCGTGCGGGTCGGGATATCGGCGCCCTTGTCGCGACCGAAGCGGGCGAAGACCTGTGCATTATGGTTGCGGAACGAGCCCGGATGGATCTGCATGACGAGCCCGTCGTCAAGGCTCATCGCCGCCATCTCGGTCAGCATCTGGGCGCGGAACAGCTCGGCATCGTCGGGACCCAGCGTGCCGCTGGCGACGCGGGCGAACAGGCGCTCGGCCTCCTGCGGCGAGAGATTGGCGGTGCGGGCGGTGGGGTGGCCGTGATCCGTCGAGGTCGCGCCGAACTGCGCGAAATAGGCGCGGCGCTGGCGGTGCGCGGCGAGATAGCCCGACCAGGAGAAGCAGTCCTCGCCGGTCATCTCGGAGAAGCGGGCGAGATTGTCCACAAAGCCCTCGAAGTCCGGATCGACCACCGGGTCCGGCCGATAGGCTGTGATGACGTTGCCGGTCCAGCCGCTCGCCCGGATGGCGCGGTGATGATCGAGCGGATCGAGCGGGCTCTCGGTCGTCGCCAGCGCCTCAAGCCGATAGCGCTCGAACAGCGCGCGGGGGCGGAAGGCATAGGTCGTGAGCGCCTGCGTGATCGTGTCGAAATAGAGGTCGGCCGTCTCCGCCTCCAGCAGCACGCCGATGCCGAAGGCCTCGGCGAACACCCAGTCGAGCCACATGCGCGAGGGTGTACCGCGGAAGAGATGATAGCGCTCGGCAAACAGCCGCCAGGCCGCGCGCGGATCGACATTGCGATTGCGGACGCCCAGCGCATCCATCGGCACGCCCTGTGAATAGAGCATGCGGAAGATGTAGTGATCGGGCACCAGCAGCAGCTCGGTCGCATTGCCGAAGGGTTCGTTGCCGGCGAACCAGGAGGGATCGGTGTGACCGTGCGGGCTGATGATCGGCAGGTCCGCGACCTCCGCATAGAGCGCGCGGGCAATGGCGCGCACCGATGGATCGGCCGGCAGCAGACGGTCGGGATGCAGCGACAGGGGCTTGGGCACGGATGGGTCCTATTCGTCGAGAGCGGTAAAGGTGAAGTTGCGAAACGTCGCCTCTCCGGGGCCGGCGGCATAGAAGCCGGGACGAAGCATCAGGAAGCCGCCACGCACATTGTGATGATAGCCGGAGACCTCCATGCCGCGATCGAACTTGCGCCAGCTCTTCCCGCCGTCACCGCTGGTGTGGAACGAGACGATGTGGCGCCGGTTCGTCACGCGCATGCGCATCCGGCGACCATGCGGATTGGCCGGGCGGGCGCGCTCGATGCCATATTGATGGGTCACGAACCGCGCCTCGTCGAAGCCGACGCCGCAATAGAGCTTATCATCATAAAATAGTATAAGTCCAGCCGTGCCACCCGGCTGAATCTCGATGTCGCACTCCATCTGGTAGCTGGTGTCGCCCGCGATCAGCAGCAGCGGCGATCCGCTTGACGGAGCAACTCCCTTTCCGGCGAGATGCAGCGCGCCGTCCGCGATGCGCAGTCGGCTCGCCTCGTCCGGCGCGGGACGGAAGAAGGACCATTTGGTGCCAAGCTGCGCCCTGGTGAAATCGTCGGACAGCGCCATGCCGTGCGGCAGCGCCTCTCCCCCGTGCGGCTTGGGTAGCGGCCGGGAGAGGTCGCCGCCGGTCATGCGGAACCAGCCATCGTCCGTCCATTCGATCGGATCGAGCAGGCATTGGCGGCCGAGCGTCCAGAAGCCTGCCTCATAGCCATGGTATACCGACCACCATCGTCCGTCCGGCCCCTCGACCAGCGAGGCATGGCCACGCGACCACCAGGCCTCGCGGTCGCTCTGCGAGCGGACCAGCGGATTTGCGGGATGGTGAACCCATGGCCCGTGAATGGAGCGGGCGCGCGCGGCGATCACCATGTGGCCGGTCGGCGGCCCCGCCGTGCCGCCCACGGCGGTCAGCATATAGAACCAGTTGCCGTGGCGGTGGATCTTCGGGCCCTCGGGCGAAAAGCCCTCGACGTCCCACTCTTCCGGGTAGCGCCAGGGGTCATAGACATGCTCGACCAGCCCGGCGAGCGAGAGCCCGTCCGCGCTGAGGCGCACGCGATCGCCGCCCGAAAGGAACAGCCAGCGCGACCCATCCTCGCCGACCGCATGGCAGGGATCGATATGCTCGTGCAGGCCGAGCGGTCTGGGGTCGCTCCACGGCCCGTCGATGTGATCGGCCCAGGTGACGTAGATCTCGTTGGGACTGGCCTTGACCGGGATGTAGAGGAAATAGCGGCCCTCGTGCTTCTCCAGGCTCACCGCCCAGACCGAACCGATGTTGCGGAACAGCGCGGGCTTGCGCGGCTGCCAGTTCACCAGGTCGCGCGAATGCCAGATGAGCAGGCCGGGATAGGAATCGAAGCTGGAGAAGGTGAGATAATAGTCCCGCCCGTCCTTGAGGATCGCGGGGTCCGGCCGGTCGCCCGCCAGGATGGGGTTGAGGAAGCGCCCGTCGCCGAGGTCGGCGACGCGCTGATTGTCCTTGCCGCGTTTCCAGCGTGGGGGCGGGGACGGGGAAGATGCCGCCTCGGCGGGCGGTGTGCCCAGCCCCGCGCCGAGCAGGCCGAGCGAGGCGGCCTTGAGCGCGTCGCGGCGGTCGAGCGACATCAGCCGAGGTCCGTGGTGCGCGCCCAGGCTCGCCACAGGTCCGGCCATGCCTCGACCGGCTTGCCGACCGCCTTGCGCAGGCCGAAGCCATGGCCGCCATGCTCGAACAGATGCGTCTCGACACGGATGCCGCGCGCCTTCAGCGCCGCGCGCAGGCGCAGGCTGTTTTCGGCCGGCACGGCGTCGTCATCCTCGGCATGCAGCAGGAAATGCGGCGGCGCGTCGGCGGGCACGTTGCGGTCCGGCGAGTGGGCGGCTTCCAGCGCCGGCGTGGGGTCGGACCCCAGCAGCAATGTGCGCGATCCGGCATGGGCGATGGCCTTGTCCATGCTGACCACCGGATAGATGGGCGCGGCGCAGATCGGACGGGCGGAGAGCGTGTCGGCCGCATCGACGGGCGCATAGGCCCGCGCGGTGAACCGCGCCGCCAGATCGGCGCAGACATGGCCGCCGGCCGAGAAGCCCATGGCGGCCACGCGCTCGGGATCGATGGCGAAGTCGCGGGCACGGTGGCGGATGAGGCGCATGGCGCGCTGCGCGTCGGCAAGCGGCGTGTCCGGCCCCGAGACCCAGCCTTCACCGGGCAACCGGTAGAAGAGGACGAAGGCCGTGAAGCCGCGCGCCGCCAGCCAGCGGCCGATCTCATAGCCTTCCTTGTCGACCACCACCCAGCGATAGCCGCCGCCCGGCGTTAGGAGAACAGCGGCGCCATTGGGCCGATCGGGGCGGAAAACGACCATGCGGGGCGTGCCAATGCCCCAGACCGCGCGATCATTGATCTGCGCGTCGGTCGAGCGCTCCTGCACCGTCTCGGTGAGGGGGGCGCCCAGCTTGCCGGGAGCGCCGCCGGGCCAGAGGTCGATTGTCTCGACCGGTTGGGGGAGCCCGGGCGGTTGCGCCTTGGGCGAAAGGACGAAGGGCGGCGGCGTTTGCGCCGCCGCCCCCGTGGCCACGAGCCCGGCGGAAAGACCAGCGATCACGGACCTGCGATCGAGCCGCATGGCCGCCTGCTGTCGTCCCCCCTTGTCCGCCGGGCCGTCGCCGATCACATCTTCAGCCGTGCGCCGAACATGATGTTGCGGCCGAAATGGTTGTTCTCATAGTTCCGTTCCGTATCCGTATCGGTGAAGCGGTAGCGGCGCGTATCGGTGAGGTTGTTGCCTTCCAGCGAGAGTTCCAGCCATTCGGTGAACTTGTAGCGCACCGACGCGTCGATGTTGGTCGTGGCGCCATAGCCTTCGAACACGTTGCCCGTGCCGCTGTTCTGATCATTGTAGCGAGAGCGATAGCTGGCCGAAATGCGCGCGCTAAATGTGCCGTCGTCATAATAGAGCGTACCATTGGCCGCCTGTTTCGAAAGGCCAAACAGGGTTGACTCGCGCGTTGCATTTACGAGTGCGCCGCCCGGTACGACCGCCGGTCCTTGCACTTGGTACGTTGCGGTAGACTTGATGAAGGTCGCGTTGGCCAGGATACCGAAATTGCTGAGCGCGCCCGGTAGGAACTTGAACGGCAGCTGCAACGCGAGCTCTACGCCCTTCACCTTCGCACCGGCGCCGTTCACGTTGGCGGTGATGGTGTAAAGCTGGTTCGGGTCGAAGTTGATGAAGGCCGGCGAGCTCGGCGGCAGCACTTCCTTGGGCAGGCCGGTGGAGGCGAAGGTTGCGGTATAGGCCTGCGAGATCGGGAAGCTCTCGATATCCTTGACGAAGAAGGCGACCGAGGCGATCGATTGAGGCGCGAAATACCATTCCAGCGATAAGTCGTAGTTGACCGCGCGGAACGGTTCAAGCTGCGGGTTGCCGTAGGTGATGCGGTAGTTGAAACCGTCGATCGTGCCGCCCGGGGTGAGATTACCCAGCGTTGGACGGGTCACGACCTTGGCGATCGCGCCGCGGATGATGACGTCGTGGGCCGGATAGAGTGCGAGGTTCACCGACGGCAGCCAGTCGTCATAGTCGCGCTCGACCGCGACGCTGGTGCCACTCAGGATACCCGTCGAACGCTGATCGGTCTTGGCGTAGCGGATGCCGATATTGCCCGCGAATTCGAGGCCGGCAATGTTGCCCTTCCCGTCGAGCTGGGCATAGGCGCCGGTCACTTCCTCGCGCACGCCGCGGATGTTGCCGACGTCCGGGGTGGCAGGGCGACTGTAAAGCTTGGTGAAGTCGGTCGCGGCCGGCAGGTTGGCGACGAGCCAGCTGTCGGTGTTGCCGCTGGGCTGGCCGGCATCGCCGAGGTTGAAGGTCTGGGCCAGTGCGTTGGTGACCGGGAAGCCATAGACTGCGCTCGCGCCGAAGGTGCTGGTGGTCGAGCAATTGATCGTGCCGAGCACCAGGTCCTTGCCACCATTGCCGCACACCGCACTGTCACGCAGATAGGCGAGAGTATTGAAGTTGAACCGCCGCCAGACGGCGCCCGCGTTCAGCTTGATCTCCTCGGTCACGTCCCACTGGGCGCGCAGCTGCGCGGTACGGAACTTGTTGGTGACGCTGGAGGGGCGGTCGCGGATTTCGGCGAGCTGGAAGTTGGCCGGATCGACCACGCTGGTGCCGAAGGTCAGTTTCGGCGACTTCTTGTCGCGATAGTCCCAGCTATAGTTGGTGGCGTCACGATCGTCGAAGACGATGGTCGTCTCCACCGGGATCTCCGCCTTCGACTGGGAGAAGCCGCCGAGCACGGTGAAGCGCAGCCGGTCGGTAATGTCCTGATCCCATGAGCCGCCGACCTGGTAAAACTCTGTCGAGGACTGGCGCAGATAATGCTCGGTGCGGACATAGGCATCGTTCAGCGTGCCCGCGACCATGGTGTTGCTGCTGTCGTAGACCGGATTGCGCAGGTCGATGCTGCGCTCGTTGGAGCGCAGCAGCACCTCGCCCCATTGCTCCTCGCGGTCCTCCTTGAACAGCGAGTACAGCGCGTCGAGCGTCAGCTTGGTGGATTCGGTCGGCTCGAACTGGACCGAGCCGGTGAGGCCGGTGCGCTCGCGGCGATGATCGACCTGGCCATAGCGTGGGATGCGCGGGTGGAAGGCGAGCGCAGCCTTGTCGCAGGCGGCGTTGCGGCCATTGGTATAGACGCCGCCGGTGTTCGGCCGCGCCGTGAGGTCGGTCGCGCTCGCAGTCCAGCAGGCGGCGCCATCGACGGAATCGAAGCGTGCCTGCGCCCAGCGGACAGTGTTGTTGCCGAGCTCGAGCGTGTCGAGCGTCGAGTACGCGCCGGAGATGGCGACGCCGAACGTGCCTGCATCATTGCGCCAGCTCAGCAGGCCCGCGACGCGGGGCCCGATATTGTTGGAGAGGTCGTTGTACGAGCCGACCAGCGAGAGCGTCCCGTGCAGCCCGGCCTTGGTGGCGAGCGGATTGCCGGTGTTCAGATCGACCACGGCACCCAGCGAGCCCTCGTCGAGCGAGGCCTCGGCGGTCTTGTGGACGACGACGCTGGTGAACAGCTCGGACGCGAACACGTTGAAGTCGAAGGCGCGATCGCGGTTGGCCGATGCGCCGTCGGTTGACGTGGCGACCGTCTCGAGGCCGTTCAGGCGAACGCGCGTGAACTGTGGGCCGAGGCCGCGCACGGAGATCGCGCGGCCTTCACCGCCGTCGCGAAGGATCGAGACGCCCGGGATGCGCTGCAGCGATTCCGCGAGGTTCTGGTCGGGAAACTTGGCGATGTCCTCGGCGACGATCGCATCGACCGAGCCGATCGAATCGCGCTTGAGGTTGAGCGCGGCTTCGAGCGACTGACGGAAGCCGGTGACGATGATCGTATCCGCATCGTCCGCATCCGTGCTGGCGCCCGGTCCTTGCTGGGGCGCGGCCGCCTCTTGCGCGAGGGCAGCGGCGGGCAGCGCGAACGCGCTTCCGAGCAAGAGACTGAGCTTGATGGCATTCAGTCGGGTAGATGTCCGACGCATATTTCCTCCCCTTCGGTCGCCTTTCGCGACCTTTTGATACCGGTGTCATAAGCGCTGGCGATTCGCGAAAAGCGCGCTTTGCCAGACGCCCGACCAGAACTTCTCCGCGGTTATTATCGAAAAGTCCCTTGCACCGGCATGGTAACCGGTGTCATAAAATTGCCTCGGCTTCCTCCGGCTGTCAAGAACCATAAGGAAGAGGATGATATGCACTGGGTGAAGGCACGTATTTCCCTGATATTTTGCATGCTCGCGCTGATCGTTCCGGCGATCGCCCCCGCGAGCGCAGCGACGGCGACTCACCCGCCGGACCCGACCAGGGGCGGCGCGGGCGGCCGGATCATCCGCGTGACCACGCTGGCCAAGGACGGGCCGGGCTCGCTCAAGGCGGCGGTGGAGGCCAAGGGCCCGCGGATCGTCGTGTTCGAGGTCGGCGGCGTCATCGATCTGGAGCGCAGCGTCCTCAAGATCGCCGAGCCCTATCTCACCATCGCCGGCCAGACCGCGCCGTCGCCGGGCATCACGATCATTCGCGGCGGCATCGATCTCGCCGGGCACGACGTCATCCTCAGCCATATCCGCGTGATGACCGGCGTCGACGGGCAGCCGCATCTTTCCGGCTGGGAAGCGGACGCCTTCTCGACGGTCGCCGCGCATCATGTCGTGGTCGAGCATTGCAGTTTCTTCTGGGCGCTCGACGAGAACATGTCGGCTTCCGGCCCGCGATTCAACGGCCAGAACCTGGCCGAGTGGCGTCAGAACACCAGCCACGACATTGTTTTTCGGGATAATCTGGCGGCCGAGGGTCTCGCCAATGCAAGCCACCCCAAGGGCGAGCACAGCAAGGGCTCGCTGATCCACGACAACGCCACCGGCATCGTCTTCTACCGCAATGTCTGGGCCCACAATGTCGAGCGGGCGCCGCTCATCAAGGGCGGGGCGCAGGCGCTGATGATCAACAACCTGATCTATGATCCCGGCCACCGCGCGGTGCAGTATAATCTCATGAATCTGGAATGGACGGGTTATCCCTATGTGACCGGCGAGATCACCGCGATCGGCAACGTCATGCGGGGCGGCAACTCGACCGATCCCGGGTTGCCGTTCCTGATGCTCGGCGGAGACGGGGATCTGGCTTACTACGGCCGCGACAATGTCGCCGTCGACCGGCACGGGCAGGACCTGCCGCAGTTCGGCCGCTATGGCGTGACGAAAGCCAAATTGATCCGCGCCGAGGCGCCCCTCGCACGCGTGGAAGGGTATGAGATCCTGCCCTCGGGCGAGGTCGAGACGAGCCTGCTCCAGACCGTGGGTGCCCGGCCCTGGGACCGCAACGGGGACGAGATCCGCGTCCTGTTCTTCGTGGCCGAGGGTCGCGGCGAGATCATCGACGACGAGAAGGTAGTGGGCGGCTATCCCAAGCTTGCGGCGACCAGCGCGCCGTTCGTCGAGAAGGACTGGGACATCGCCACCATGACGCCGCGCTCGGGCCGCTATCCGGGCGACAAGGCCGGCCCGCAGGAGAAGCTGTCCGATCGCGACAAGGCCATGCGTGAGGCGCCCAAAAAATGAGTGCGCTCGCCGCCCTGCTGCTCGCCGCCGCACCGCCCATGGCGATCGTCGACGAGAATGCCGTCAAGCGCGACGAGCCGCCGCCGCACGGCGCCATCGGCATGAGCACGGCCTATCGCATCAGCGACGCCGTGCCCCAGCCGCGCACGATGGAGTTCCGCCGCCGCGTGCTCCATGTCGGCGCCGCGATCGGCGAGCATCCCATCGCCCATGACGAGGTCTATTATGTGCTCGACGGTGAGGGCGAGGTGGTCTCGGACGGCACGCGCGCCACGCTGCGCAAGGGCATGACGGCCTATCTGTACGCGGGGGCCGTCGTCGGAATAAAGCAGCTGGGCCGCAAGCCGCTGTCGCTCATCATCAGCTATCCGGTGGCGGCAGGGAAGCCGTAACGCCCAGCGACGCACTCCGCTTTGGGGCGGGACCCCGGGTCAAGCCCGGGGTGACGGATCGCCTTTGTCTGCAACGTCGTCGTGGCCGAACAGTACGCGCTGAGGAGGCCGCCTAGCTTCCCGGCTGCACATAGGGCGCGGTCGCCCACAGCGCCCGTTCCCAGCCGCGCGGATCGTCCACCATGCGACCGCCGCCGTCGATCACCAGCGTCGCGCGCTGCGGCAGGCGGTAGGGCGCCCAGCTTGCCAGCCCCGGTCGCCCGGTTTTCGCCAGCCCGGCGAAGGCTCCCATCATCAGGTCGCGGGTCGCGCGCGCGGTGGCATCGATGCCGCTGAAGCTACCGCGCGCGTCGAGCGTGCCGAACAGATAGGGGATGTCGTCGGCATGGGCCGCGCCGCGTAGCGGATCGACGGGGGAGGGGCGGTCGAGCTGGTAGACCCAGGTGGACTCGGCCCCCGCGGCGGCGCGGGCGTCGGCCTCGATCACCTGTCCCGGCCAGCTCCGGCCAGCGGTCGTCGCCGCATAGAACAGCCGCTCGGGCGTCCAGTCGGGGTAGCGGGCGCGATACTGGCCGACCACCCAGGCGGGATCGAGGTCGATCTTGATCTCGCGGCCCATCCGCTCGGCAAGATTGTCCCAATTCAGCCCCGTCAGCGCGGGGCCGCGCGGATTGATGAAGGCCCGCGTCTCGTCATGCGTGTTGCCGAGGATCATGGGAATGCGCAGCGATTGCGGCGCGGCGTCCGGCCAGAAGGGGTGGCGCGGCAGGTTGGTCATGTCGAGTACCGGGCCGAAATAGAGCGACCCGCCCATCACCGGATCCTCGGCCGCCAGCCCCTCGACCAATCGCTCCATCGGCAGCGTGCGCAGGGCCTCGACATCGCCGGGCTGCAGCTTGAGCGCCGCCATATAGGTCCGCGTGCGGGCGAGGGCATGCGCCGGGCCGGAGGCGACGACCTGCTGCCCGCTCATCGTCGCGGCGGCATGAAACAGCCCGTTCGCGGCCGGCATCGCCATCAGTGTCGCGATCTTGGCGCCGCCGCCGGACTGGCCGAAGACCATCACCCGCCCCGGATCGCCGCCGAAAAGCGCGATGCGATCGCGCACCCAAGCCAGCGCCAAGAGGAGATCGAGCTGGCCGAGATTGCCGCTGTCGGCCCAGGCGGGGCCGAAGGGCTTCAGCCAGCAATAGCCCAGCGCGTTGAGGCGCTGATTGACCGTGACCACGACCACGTCGCCCTGGGCGGCGAGCGCGGCGCCGTGAGTCAGCGGATCGGTGACGGTGCCAGTCGTGTAGGCCCCGCCGTGGAAATAGACCATCACCGGCCGCCGCGCGCGCGGGTTCGCTTCGGGCGTCCAGACGTTGAGGAACAGGCAGTCCTCGCTCATCGGCTCGTCGCCCGATCCCCGCTGCGGGGCGATCGGGCCGAAGCGGTCGGCGCGGACGGGTGGTCCGTCCCATGGCTCGGCGACGGGGCGAGCGAAGCGCGCCGCCCGGCCGTAGCGCACGCCCTTGAAGGCAACGACATTGCCCTCTCGCGTGCCGCGATAACGCCCGACCACCGGGTCGCGACCGGCGCTGAAGGCCGGCATGGACAGCATCGCCGCGCCGCCGCCGATCACGGCGCGGCGCGAGACGGGTTCACCGCCGGACATCGCCGCCGCTGGCGCGGAAGGCATTGAGCTCGGCACGGCCGATCAGGCACATGTCACCCGGCAGGCTGTGCTTGAGCGCGGCGAGGGCGAGGCCGGCCTCCGCCATGCCCCGTGCGTCGCCGTCCGCCAGCCAGCGGTCGATCAGGCCGGCGGCAAAGGCGTCGCCGGTGCCGATCCGGTCGACGATGCCGGTGACGTCGATCTCGCCGGTCTGGTGTGCGCCCTCGCGCAGATCAACCCGGGCGGAGAGGCGGTGATGCGTGCTCGTCACCAGATGCCGCGCGGTCGAGGCGATGAGGCGCAGCCCCGGAAAGGCCGTGAACGCCGCTTCCGCCGCCTCGCGCCGCCGGTCCGCGCCGTCGCCGGAGAAGCTCTTGCCGAGCAGCAGCGAGATGTCGCGATGATTGCCGATGAGGATGGTCGCCTGCGCCACCAGCTCGCGTAGCATGCCCTGCGGATCGCTGTCCCAGCTTTCCCAGAGTTGTGAGCGGTAGTTGCCGTCGAAGCAGATGGGCACGCTGGCGGCGGTTGCAGCCCCGACGGCCGCGCGCGCAAGAGCGCAGCCGCCGGGACCCAGGGCCGGGGTGATGCCGGAGAGGTGCATCAGCCGGGCGCCTGCCAGAGCAGAGGTGAAATCGATGTCGCCGGGCACCGCGCGCGCGAAGGCGCTGTCGGCGCGATCATAGACGATGGCGGAGGGGCGAAGGCCCGCGCCCGCCTCCAGAAAGTAGAGCCCCATGCGGCCTGGAGCCGCGCCGAGCGAGCGCGTGTCGACGCCCGCCGCGGCGAGTGCCGCGCGAGCCCGCAGGCCCAGCGGATTGTCCGGCACAAGCCCCAGGAAGCGCACCGGATTGCCGAGCGAGGAGAGGGCGGACGCGACATTCGCTTCCGCGCCGCCCACCACCATGTCCAGCGTGTCGGCCTGAACCATCAGGCGCGCGCCGGGCGGCGAGAGACGCAGCAACAGCTCGCCGAAGCAGACGACCGGTCCCGCCTCGCTCATCGCGCCAGCCAGCCCCCGTCGACGGCGAGCACGTGGCCCTGCACATAGTCCGCTGCGCGGCTTGCCAGGAACACGGCTGCCCCGCCGATATCCTCCGGTGCGCCCCAGCGTCCCTCCGGGATGCGCTCGAGGATCTGGCGGTTGCGGGTCTCGTCGGCCTGCAGCGCGGCGGTGTTGTTGGTCGCGATATAGCCGGGCGCGATCGCGTTCACATTCACGCCCTTGGCCGCCCACTCGTTGGCGAGCAGCTTGGTGAGGCCGGCGACGCCGCTCTTGGAGGCGGTATAGCTCGGCACGCGGATGCCGCCCTGAAAGCTCAGCAGCGAGGCGATGTTGATGATCTTGCTGCGCTTTCCGGTCCGGCCATGCTGGTCGATCATCTGCCGCCCGGCCGCCTGGCAGAGGAAGAAGGTGGATTTGAGATTGGTGTCGATCACCGCGTCCCAGTCCGCCTCGGTGAAGTCGACCGCGTCAGCGCGGCGGATGATGCCGGCATTGTTGACCAGGATGTCGAGCGAGCCGAGCAGTTCGACCGTCTCGGCGACGACCCGCGCGACCGGCTCGGTCGAGCCGAGATCGGCGCCGATCAGGATGCAGCGGCGGCCGAGCGCCTCCACCTGCGCGCGCGTCTCGTCGGCGGCGCTGCGGCCGACCGCGGCGATGTCCGCGCCGGCCTGCGCCAGCGAGACGGCGATGGCCTGGCCGATGCCGGTATTGGCGCCGGTGACGACTGCCACCCGCCCGGCAAGATCGAAGGGGCTGGTCATCACTTGAGCTGGCAGATGTCGAGGACGTTCATGTCGGTATAGTCGAGATTTTCGCCGCCCATCGCCCAGATGAACGCATATTTCTTGGTGCCCGAGCCCATGTGGATCGACCAGGGCGGGCTGATCACCGCTTCCTCGTTGCCGATGACGATGTGCCGCATCGAATCCGGCTCGCCCATATAATGGAAGACGCGGTCCTTCTCCTCTTCGGGCATGTCGAAATAGAGATAGATTTCGCTGCGGCGGTCGTGGAGGTGCGGGGGCATCGTATTCCACACGCTGCCTTCCTCCAGCACCGTGAGGCCGAGCAGCAGCTGCGCACTCTCGCACACGCCGGGGATGACGAGCTGGTAGATGGTGCGCTGGTTGGAATTGGCGAGATCGCCGCGCGCCAGCGGATTGGCCTGGGCGAGCGTGATGTGCTTGATCGGGCAGACTTTGTGCGCGGGCAGCGAGGCGAGGTAGAAGCGCGCGCCGTCGCCTTCGAACAGAACGTCCTTCGACCCCATTGGAATGTAGAGACATTCCTTGTTGCCCATCTCGAAGCGCTGGCCATCCACGCTGATCGCGCCGGGGCCGCCGATGTTGACCGCCGCCATCTCGCGCCGCTCGAGGAAGGGATGGCCCGCCGCGCTGGCGGGCTCGGTCTGGTCGGGCAGCTTGAGCGCGCCGCCCTTGGGCACCGCGCCGCCGATCACGAAGCGCTCATTATGGGAATAGTTGAGCGTGACGGCGCCGTCCTGGAACATGCCGCTGACGAGATAGCGCTCGCGCAGATCCTCGTTCGAGACGCTGTCCATCATATCGGGATGGGTCGCGTGGAAGGTTTTGGCGAACATGTCTGGCCTCTCCTGGAGCAATCGTGAATTGGGCTTATGGTAACCGGTGTCAATCGCGACGGCAAGACACGTTCGTTTGCGCGCCGCGAGTGGGGCGTCAGCGCGGCGGCGGGACGGAGGATGCGCGGCGAATGAGGTCTGACAGGAAGAGCGACGGCTGACCCGTTGCCGCCGACTGGCCGATCACCTTGAGCGCTGCGGCGCGCGCCATCGGCACGATCGGCCAGCGCACGGTGGTGAGCGGCGGCCAGATATGCGCGGCGATCGGCGTGTCGTCGAAGCCGACGATGGAGAGATCGTGCGGCACGTCAATGCCGCGCTGGCGCGCCGCATGCAGGACGCCGGCCGCCATCTCGTCATTGCTGGCGAAGATCGCAGTCGGTCGCGGATTGGCGTCGAGCAGGCGCGCGGCGGCGGCCAGGCCCGACTCGAAGGTGTAGTTGCCGCCCGCGATCAGGTCGGCGCTCATGTCCAGCCCGTGAGCCGCGACGCCGTCATGATAGCCGAGCATGCGCTCGCGGGCCGAGCGGAAGCCTTCCGGCCCCGCGACCAATCCGACGCGCTTGTGCCCGAGCTGGGCGAGATAGGTCATGGCTTGGCCGACCGCCTGCCGGTCATTGGACTCGACCAGATGCGCGTCGTCATCGAGCTGGGCCGAGCCCATGCGCACATAGTTGCAGCCAAGCTCGCGGCAGAGGGCGGCAAGCTCGTCATTCTCTGAGAGCGGCGGTAGCAGCAGCACGCCGTAGAGGCGCTGGCGCTCGAGGAAATCGCGCACGTCGTCGAGCAGGCGCGGCGAATGGCGGTCCACCGGGCGGACGACCAGCGCGAACTCGGTGTCCTTGATCGATTCCAGCACGCCCTCCTGGAAGTTCAGGATCATCTGGGCGTTCGGATTGTCGTGGATAAGGCCGATGAGGAAATTGCGGCGCAGTGCCAGCGCGCGCGCCTGCGGATTGGGGACGTAGCCGAGTTGCGCGATGACTGCCTCGACCTTTTCGCGCGTCATCTGGTTGAGCAGGGGCGAGCGGTTGATGACGCGGCTGACGGTCTTCTTCGAGACGCCGGCCAGTCGGGCCACGTCGTTGATCGTCGGCGCGCTCTCTTTTTTCCTGTTCACCTGAGCCCCTTGGCCTGCGCTCTGCCGGCGCTCCCTGTCGGAGCGCTTCCTGCCCTTTCCATCATGGTAGCGCAATGCTAGCGTAATGACACCGGTTTCCTAGATAGGACAAGATGGTCGATCGAAATTCCTTCCTCGTCGTGCATCCGCAGGACAGCGTTGCCGTCGCCTTGCAGGCCGTCCCGGCGAGCGAGCCGCTGCCGGGCGGCGCGGGCGCCGCGCTGGAGCCGATCCCGCAGGGGCACAAAGTGGCACTGCGCGACCATGCGCCGGGCGAGATCGTGCGCAAATATGGCCTGCCGATCGGGCGGGTGACGCAGCCGATCCGGGCCGGGGCGCATGTCCACACCCATAATCTCGCGACGGCGCTGTCGGGCGAGCAGAGCTATGCGCCGCCCAGCGCGCCTACCGTGCATGTGGAGCCGGAAACGGCGGAAAACCGCACCTGGCAGGGCTATTTGCGTGCCGATGGCCGCGCCGCGACCCGCAACGAGATCTGGATTCTGCCGACAGTCGGCTGCGTCGCGTTGACCGCGGAGCAGGTCGCGCGGGCGGCAATGGAGCGCCACGCCGGTCGGGTCGACGGCATCCACGCCTTCGCGCATCCGCACGGCTGCTCGCAGCTTGGCGACGATCTCGCAGGCACACGCGCGCTGCTTGCCGGTCTCGCCGCCAATCCCAATGCGGCGGGCGTGCTGGTGCTGGGGCTCGGCTGCGAATCCAACCAGATCGAGGCGCTCCTGGGTGCGATGAGCCCCACGACTCGGGATAAGGTGCGCTTCCTCTCCTCGCAGTCGGCGGGCGACGAACTGGCCGAAGCCGGCGCGCTGATCGACGAACTGGTCGAGATTGCGGCTTCGGCGCGACGCGAACCGCTGCCGCTCGGCAAGCTCAGCGTCGGTCTCAAATGCGGCGGGTCGGATGGGTTCAGCGGCCTTACCGCCAATCCCCTGCTCGGTCGCTTCAGCGAGCATCTGGCGCAGGCGGGCGGCACGCCTATCCTTACGGAAATCCCGGAGATTTTCGGCGCGGAGCAAGCCTTGCTGGATCGGGCGGAAGGGCCGGAAATCTTCGAGCAGGCCGCCGCCCTGGTGAACCGGTTCAAGCGCTACTATCTCGATCAGGGCCTGCCGGTGTCCGAGAATCCCTCGCCCGGCAATCTCGCCGGCGGCATCACCACGCTGGAGGAAAAGTCGCTCGGCGCGGTGCAGAAAGCCGGGCAGGCGCCGCTTCATTCGGTGGTCGATTATGGCGAGCAGGCTCCGGCGGGCGGCCTTGCCCTGCTGGAAGCGCCCGGCAATGACGCGGTTTCGTCCAGTGCGCTGGTCGCGGCCGGCGCGACTCTCATCCTGTTCACGACCGGTCGCGGCACGCCGCTCGGTTTTCCGGTGCCGACCATCAAGGTTGCGTCCAATCATCAGCTTGCGCAGGCCAAGCCGCACTGGATCGATTTCGACGCCGCGCTGGCACTGGATCTCGGGCAGGACGTTACGGATAGCGCATTTCTTGACCGTCTTCTCGCGATTGCCAGCGGGGAGCCCAGCGCCTCCGAGCAGCACGGCCAGCGCGCCATCGCCATCTGGAAACGCGGCGTGACGCTGTGACGTGCGCCGCCATTAGCCGAGACCGGATTGCTTATGACACCGGTTTCCTATACGCCACATGTTAACACCTTTTGGGACGAGGATTGCTTTGACCGAACCGCTCGCTGCCGCTGAAGCTTTTGTCCGCGCTCGTCGAACGGCCGAAGTGCTCTCCGTTTATCCGGGTTCTCCGCCTGTCGATCTTGCCCAGGCTTATGGCATTCAGGACCACGCCATCACGCTCGACGGCCGCCGAATCAGCGGCTGGAAAGTCGGGCGTATCCAGTCGCCGGACGATGCGCGGCTCGGCAGCAACCGTCTGTCTGGACCGATCTTCTCGGGCTCCATCGTGACCGTGCAGGAAGGCGAGGTCCCGGACATGCCGGTGTTCGCTGGCGGCTTCGCGGCGGGTGAGGCGGAACTGCTGCTGCATGTTGCGCCCGGCTATGCTGGGCCTGTGCCGACCGACGACGCTGAGACCCGCGATATCATCGACGAGGTACGCATCGGCCTCGAGATCGCAAGCTCACCTTATCCCGGCATCAACGCCGACGGCGCGGCCGTGACCGTGTCCGACTTCGGCAATAATTTCGGCCTGGTCTGCGGCGCCGCGCTGGCCGACTGGCGCGAGATCGACCTCTGCGACATCCACATTCGCACACTGGTCGACAACGAAGTGGTCGGCGAGGCGACGGCGGCGACCATGCTGGACGGGCCTTATGGCGCCGTACGTTTCCTGCTCGCCAATCTCGCCGCGCGGGGCATTGATACCTCGGGCGGGCTCTGGGTCTCGACCGGGGCGATTACCGGCGTGCATGACGTGGCGCCGGGACAGCATCTGAAAGCGGTGTTCGGCGAGCATGGCGAGGTCGCCTGCCGGATCGTCGCCGCGAAACCGGACGGGCAGAACATTTAACGCGGACCGGCAAAGCCGGCTGCGAGGGGAGAGGACAGAATGGCAAACGGACTTGCGGCAACGGGTGAAGCAAAGGCGGGCGCCGGCGTCGGCCGCTATCGCTGGGTGATCGTCGCGCTGCTTTTCGCCGCCACGGCCGTGAATTACATCGACCGGCAGATGATCGGCGTGCTCAAGCCCACGCTGGCGGCGGAGTTCGGCTGGTCCGAGTCCGATTTTGCCAACATCGTCTTCTGGTTCCAGTTCGCTTACGCGGTCGGCTATGCCGGGTTCGGGCGGATCGTCGACGCCTTCGGCGCGCGGATCGGCTACACGATCGCCATCGTCATTTGGACGATCAGCCACATGGCGCACGGGCTCGCGTCCGGCGTCATGTCCTTCGCGCTTGCGCGCTTCGGGCTCGGCATCGGCGAGTCCGGCAACTTCCCCGCCGGCATCCGTGCCGTCGCCGACTGGTTCCCGCAGCGCGAGCGTGCCTTCGCGATCGGCCTGTTCAATGCCGGCGCCAATGTCGGCGCGATCATCACGCCGCTGCTGGTGCCGCTGCTGGTCGTCTGGTTCGACTGGCGCGCCGCCTTCTACATCACCGGCCTGTTCGGCATTGCCTGGCTGGTTGCCTGGTGGCTGCTCTATCGTCACCCGCGCGAGCATGCGCGCGTCTCGCCCGCCGAACTGGCCTGGATCGAGCAGGACCCCGCCGATCCGGTCGAGAAGATCGGCTGGAGCCGACTCGTCGGCATTCGCGAGACCTGGGCCTATGCGCTGGGCAAGTTCCTCATCGATCCGATCTGGTGGTTCTTCCTGTTCTGGCTGCCGGGCTATCTGTTCGAGCGCTATCATCTCGACATCAAGACCTTCGGCCTGCCGCTCGCGGCCATCTACCTGATCTCGGACGTCGGCAGCGTCGCCGGCGGCTGGATGTCATCGCGCCTCATTCGCGCCGGCCGCACGCCCAATTTCGCCCGCAAGGCGACGATGCTGCTGAGCGCGCTTTGCGTGATCCCGATCTGGTTTGCCCAGTCGATTGACGATGTATGGGTCGCCGTGCTGGTCATCGGCCTCGCGACCGCCGCCCACCAGGCCTTCTCCGCCAATCTCTACACGCTCCCCTCGGACGTGTTTCCGCGCGGCGCGGTCGGCTCGGTCATCGGCATCGGCGGCACGATCGGCGCGCTGGGCGGCATGGGCATGGCACTGTTCACGGGCTATGTGCTCGACACGACGGGCAGCTACGAGGTCCTGTTCGCCATCTGCGCCAGCGCCTATTTCCTGGCGCTGCTGGCGGTTCACCTGCTGAGCCCCAAGCTCGCTCCTGCGCGGCTGGCGAATTAGGAAAATATTTGCGGTCATGCGGTGTGGGGATGCTCACACCGCATCTCCACCGCCCATGTTGAGCCAAATGAAAGCCTGTCGGGATCGCATCCCGGCAGGTCTTTTTTCAGTTTTTTCGGTCGCCCGAAAAATCGCCCTAAAGGTCCTCTCGCGCGATCCGTTCTAGTGGTTGTGGCGCTTGCGTCACGCGGTCGGCCGGTGACATCGGTCCGTCACTCCGACCGGGACTTTGGCGCGCAACAGTCCCCGCTGTGCCAGGGTCCACCCTTTCGATCAGGACCGAACCGAAAGCCCTCGCTCCCCCGAGCGAGGGCTTTTTTGTGGCGTGGATACAAAGAGAGCCGCGCCGTCTGCCCGGCGCGGCTCCCCTTATTGCCGATGATGACCGCGTCAGAACGCCATGCGGGCAATGATCTGAAAGACTGGGCCGGCGCGCTCGCTCTCCAGCTCATATTCGTCGAACTTGCGATCGAGCTGGTCGTCGAGATTGTCGAACTTGTTGAACGACTCGTTCTTGTGGCCGTCCAGCAGGTTCGAGCCGACGGCGCGGATCGTGAAGTTCTTGCCGATGCGCTTCTCGACGAAGATCTCCAGGTCGGCGCCGTAAGTGGTCGTCACTTCCTCGGCGATGACGCGGCCGAAGGCCGTGCCCTGCTTGCGGTAGGTGGTGCCAAAGGCGGCGGCCCAGCGCGGCAGATCCTGAATGAAGCCGAAGTTATAGACATATTTCGACTGGTCGTTGAACCGGCGCTTGCCCATCAAGTCGGTCACTTCGCTGTCCAGCCAGGAGACGTTGCCGAACAGGCCGGTGTTGGGCAGGCCGATGAAGCCGAGGTCGGTCGAGAGGTCGAACTCAACGCCATAGACCTTGCCATTGCCCACGTTGAGCGGCTGATAAACCCAGGTGCCGTCGCCTTCCGAGCCTTCATCGCCGGTGTTGGTTAGCTCGATCAGGTCCTTGACGTCGCGGTAGAAGACATTGATGCCCGCCACGCCGCGCGCGCCGAGGCGCCGCTCATAGCCGAGATCGAAGCCCCAGGCCGTTTCCGGGTCGAGCATCGGATTGCCGAGCAGATCGCTGTCGCCGACTTCCTCCTCGAGCAGGGCCGGGGAGATATAGTTGAAGTCCGGACGGCGAGCGGTGCGCGCCACCGAGGCGATGATCCGGTCGCGGGGCGTGATGTCCCACTTGAGCGAGGCCGAAGGCAGCAGCCGCTCGTAGCTGTTGTTCGCGCGGAGGATGTCGCTCGGGTCAGTCCGGTCGATGATGTCGACGTCGGTCGTCTCGTAGCGCAGGCCGATTTCCCAGGAGAGCGCGCCGCCCTTGCCCTCGACCAGCGCGAAGATATCCTTGCGGGTTTCCTCGATGTCGCTGAGGCCGCCGATGACGGGCTCGACGTCGCCGAACCGCCCGGCAAGCTCGGTGGGATTGCGGCTGAGCTGGTTCCAGCTGTTCTGCAGGCCTGGGAATTCTTCTTCCTGCTCGCTCTCGTAGATGTCCGAGCGGCGATCCTTGTCCTGATAGAGGCCGCCGATCACGACATTGATGCTCTCGGTGACGGGCACTTCATGCTCCAGCCGGACCGAGAATTCCTTGTCGAGGATGTTGGTCTTGGTCAGCGCGCCCTCGAATGGGATGGGATCGCCCTTATCGACGTCGAAATCGAGCTCATATTCGGTCTCGTGGCGGTCTTCCTTGAACTGCGCGTAGCCAACGCGAACGCTGGTCTTGCCCAGCGACCACTCCTGCCCGAGCTTGCCGTCGATGCTGAAATTCTCCTGGTCGATGTCGGCGACATTCGCATTGTCGGTGAGCAAATTGCCGGCGGGCACGGGGCCGTTGATCGCGGTCTTGTCGTCATATTCGAACGAGCGCTCGGTCTCGGTCCGGTCGGTGCGGACGTCGAAGCCGTTGAGCTCGAACGAAGTCGTTTCGCCGTCGATCCGGTAGCTGCCGTTGAAGCTGTAGTCCTTGCCGTCGCGGGTGTCGGTCTGGTCCTCGCGATTGTCGAACTCGGTGGTCGCGTAGTTCGGATCGTTCTCTGGCGAGTCGCCGTAGCGCAGGCTTTCCTTGAGCTTGGGATTGTGACGGCCCTGGAGATTGGCACCGAGCAGCAGGCGGCCGGGGCCGACCTGGCCGCCATAGACGGCGCCGAGGCTGGGCTCGAACTCGCCGTCGCGATAGAGCAGCGCGCCGCCGCGCACATAGCCGCCGTCCAACTCATAGCCGTCGCGCAGCACGATGTTGAGCGTGCCCGCAATCGCGTCGCCGGTGCGGCGCGCGGAGGACGAGCGGACGATCTCGACGCGCGAGATCAACTCAGCGGGGATGCGGTCCATGAAGAAGGAGCGGTCGGCATTGGAGCCGGGGACGCGCTCTCCGTTGATGAGGATCTGGGTGTAGCCCGGCGGCAGGCCGCGCAGGCGGGCGCCGTCGCTCTCGATCACGTCGGACAGGAACGTCACCGAGGGAACACGCTTCAGCGCGTCGCCGGCAGTCAGCGGCTCGAAGCGCTGGAAATAGTCGGTGTCATATTGAAGGACCGGTTCGGCCGTCGTGTCGGTGCGGTTGCGATAGCCAATGCCGCCGAGCACGACGATATCGTCTGCGCGCGTGATGTTCTCGGCGTCCGGTGTCACGTCTTGCGCGTAGGAAGCCGAATGTGACGAAAGCGCAATACATGCGCCTCCGAGCAGGAGGGCGGTCCTGATCATAAAATCTCCCTGAGATCTGTGTAATGTTCTACGAATTTGACGCGCTAATATTTATGTGTTTGAAGCGCTTGCTGGCCGCTAGGGATGAATTATGACACGAGATCGAAGTATTCATTGCAGATTTGTGACAATTGGTTGTGTTGTTCTTGCGCTTGCTGCTTGTGCGCCGGTGGAGCGCGAGGTGCCGATCGCGCAGCGCATCGCCAATGCCGACCCCGCCGCCTCGGTGCATGCGCGGGGCGAGACCGAACCCGTCGGCACGAACAATGCGGACGCGGCGGACGATCCGGCGATCTGGCGCAACGCGGCCGATCCGGCGGCGAGCCTGATCGTCGGGACCGACAAGAAGGCGGGCCTCTACGTCTATGGGTTGGACGGCCGGCGCCGCGACTTCCTCGACGCGGGGCGCGTCAACAATGTCGATCTGAAGACCGACGTGGCGATCAACGGGACGCAGGGCATCCTCGTCGTCGCCAGCGATCGCAACGATGTTGCCAATGCCAAGCTGGCGCTGTTCCGGCTCGACGCGGCGACCGCCAAGCTGACCGCGCTCGGCACGCTGCCGGGCGGGGCAGGGGAGGCCTATGGTGTCTGCCTCGGCCGCGATGCGCAGGGCCTGTCCGCATTCATCGTGCTCAAGGACGGTGTGATCAATCAGGTGTTGATTGACACCTCCGGCCCGACGCCGACCGGCCGGACGATCCGGACCGTGAAGCTCGCGACGCAATCGGAAGGCTGCGTGCTCGATGATCGCACCGGCAACCTCTACGTGGCCGAAGAGGATGTCGGCCTATGGCGCGTCGATCCCGGCTCGACAACACCGGTCAAGATCGCGCCTGCGGACGGCAAGCAGCTGGTGATGGACGCTGAGGGCGTGGCGCTGGCCGCAGTCGGCGAGACCGGCGGCCATATCATCGTCTCGAGCCAGGGGGACAATGCCTACACGCTCTACAGCCTGCCGGACGAGCGTTATGTTGGCCGCTTCCGCATCGTCGAGGGCGCGATCGGCGGGGCTGAGGAAACGGACGGCATCGAGGTGATGCTGGGCGACTTCGGGCCTGCCTATCCGGGCGGCCTCTTCATCGCGCAGGATGGGCATAACGGGGCCAAGGCGCAGAATTTCAAGCTCGTCGCCTGGGCCGACATCGTGGCAGCGCTGGGGTTGAAGTAGAAGTTGGGCCGTCTGGGCGAGGGGCCTGTAACGTCCCTTCGTACGGAATACCGTTCGCCCTTCGACAAGTTCAGGGCGAACGGTAGTGGGTTATGGGGGTGGAGTGCCGCCTTTGGGGCCTTTACCCCTTCGGCGTCAGCTTCAGCAGGCGCCCCGTCGGCGCGTCCTCGATCAGCCAGACAGCACCGTCGGGGCCGGTGCGCACGCCGCGGATGCGCTCGCCCATGTCCCAATGGTCGGCCTTGGTCGCGCTCTCGCCATTGAGCGCGATACGGTCCAGCGACTTGCCGGAGAGGCCGGTGATGAACAGCGAGTTCTTCCAGGCCGGGAACAGGTCCGCGTTGTAGTAGGCGAGGCCGCCCGGCGAGATGGCCGGGTCCCAGTAGACCTTGGGCGCCTCGAAGCCATCACCCGGCTTGTGATCGGGGATGTCGCGGCCATCGTAATGCGTCCCGTTCGAGGCCTTGGGCCAGCCGTAATTGAGGCCGGGCTTGATGAGATTGATCTCGTCGCCGTGGCGCGGCCCCATTTCCATTTCCCAGAGGCGCCCATCCTTGTCGAAAGCGATGCCCAGCAGATTGCGATGGCCGTAGCTCCAGGCGGCGGCGTTGAAGCCTTTGGCCGCGAGCGGATTGCCCGCCGCCGGCGTGCCGTCGAGATTGAGGCGCAGCACCTTGCCCAGGGTCGACTTGGGATCCTGCGCAGGGTCGAACAACTGGCGGTCGCCGTTGGTGAAGAACAGATATTTCCCGTCGGGCGAGAAGGCGATGCGGCCGGAATAATGGCCGCCGGTTTCCGCGTTCTGATTGGCGCGGAAAATCACCTTCACGTCCTTGAGAGCAGGCGCGGCCTGGTCGAGCGTCGCGGTGGCGAGCGCGACGCGGCTGGTCTTGCCGTCAGCGGCTTCGGAATAGCTGAAGTAGAGCTTTCGGCTGCTCGCGAAGTCAGGCGCGGGGACAATGTCCATGAGCGCGCCCTGCTTCTCGCTGATGACGGCCGGCGTGCCGGTCACGGTCTGCTTGCTGCCATTCCCGGGGTCGAAGAGGATCATCGCGCCCTGCTTCTGCGTCACCAGCATCTTGCCGCCGGGCAGGAAAGCCATGGCCCAGGGCGCATCGAAGGTGCCGACGGCCGTTACCTCGAAGGGGAGGGCCGCGGCGCCGGTCTGCGCTTCGCTTGGAGTCGAGGCGCTGGAGCAGGCGAGGAGCAGGAGCGAGAAGCTGGTCGCAAAGCCGAGGGTGCGGGGGGTCATGGCAGCAATCTCCTTCAAGGGCAGGGATTGTCGTTACGTTGGAAGGGGATAGTGTCACGCGCGCGGCTCGGCAAGGCCGGGGGCTGGATGTTGCCGTTACGGAACCGAAGCTGTTCCGCGGCTGGCGGGCGATGCTGGGTCGTGGTCGGGAGCAGCGCCCGGTCGTCCCGAGACGGGCGAAACGGGGGCAGGCGCGGGAATCGTCGCGCCCGCGCCTCTTGTTGGGCGATGCCCCTACGAGCGCTTGCCTTTGCGGCTCATCGCACCTATATGCGCCTTGCTTTCCTGACATCGCGAGACTGTTAGGGCCGGCCCGCGAGGGACCGGCGACGAAGCAGCATGGTTTTCATCCGGAGAGTTTGTGACGGACATTGCGCCTATCGTTGAGATTGTCGAGCAGGAGGCAAAGGCCCTCGGCTTCGATCTCGTGCGTGTGTCGCTGTTCGGCCGCGGCGAGGATCTGACGCTGCAGATCATGGCGGAGCGGCCGGATACGCGCCAGCTCACCATCGACGATTGCTCTGATCTTTCGCGCCGCGTTTCGGACCGGCTCGATGCGCTGGAGGAAGCCGGCGAGAATCCGATCGAGGATGCCTATCGGCTCGAGGTCAGTTCGCCCGGCATCGACCGGCCGCTGACGCGCCTCAAGGACTTCGCCGACTGGGCGGGGCATGAAGCGCGCGTCCATTTCGCCGAGCCGATCGAGGGCAATCGCAAGCAGGTGAAGGCCGTGCTGGCGGGCGTCGCGGGGAACAACGTGCTGCTCGATGATCCCAAGTCGGGCCGCGTCGAAACCGACTTTTCCAACATCGCGAGCGCCAAGCTCATACTGACGGACGCGCTCATTTCTGCTACTGTCCCGCTATCCACCGAGGGCGCGGACGAAATCGTCACCCAGGAACAGGAAGACTAATCCCATGGCCAACGCCATTTCCGCCAACAAGGCCGAGCTGATCGCGATCGCCAATTCGGTTGCGTCGGAGAAGATGATCGACAAGGCGATCGTCATCGAGGCCATGGAAGACGCGATCCAGCGTTCGGCACGGGCGCGCTACGGCGCCGAGAACGATATCCGCGCCAAGCTCGATCCCGAGACCGGCGACCTGCGCCTGTGGCGCGTCGTCGAGGTCGTCGAGCAGGTCGAGGACTATTTCAAGCAGGTCGATCTCAAGGCCGCGCAGAAGTTGCAGAAGGATGCCGTCATCGGCGACTTCATCGTCGATCCGCTGCCGCCGGTGGACCTGGGCCGCATCGACGCGCAGTCGGCCAAGCAGGTGATCTTCCAGAAGGTCCGCGATGCCGAGCGCGAGCGCCAGTATAACGAGTTCCACAACCGCGCCGGCGAGATCATCACCGGCGTCGTCAAGTCGGTCGAGTTCGGCCACGTCGTCGTCAATCTCGGCCGCGCCGAGGGCGTCATCCGCCGCGACCAGCAGATCCCGCGCGAAGTCGTTCGCGTCGGCGATCGCGTCCGTGCGCTGATCCTGAACGTGCGCCGCGAGAACCGTGGCCCGCAGATATTCCTCAGCCGCGCGCATCCCGAGTTCATGAAGAAGCTGTTCGCCCAGGAAGTGCCCGAGATTTACGACGGCATCATCGAGATCAAGGCGGCCGCCCGTGATCCGGGCTCGCGCGCCAAGATCGGCGTCATCTCGCATGACGGCTCGATCGATCCGGTCGGCGCTTGCGTCGGCATGAAGGGCAGCCGCGTGCAGGCCGTCGTGCAGGAAATGCAGGGCGAGAAGATCGACATCATTCCCTGGAGCGAGGATACGGCGACCTTCGTCGTCAACGCGCTGCAGCCCGCTACCGTCAGCCGCGTCGTCATCGACGAGGATGAGGAGCGCATCGAGGTGGTCGTCCCTGACGATCAGCTGAGCCTCGCCATCGGCCGTCGCGGCCAGAATGTCCGCCTCGCCAGCCAGCTGACCGGCAAGGGCATCGACATCATGACCGAGGCGGACGCGAGCGAGAAGCGCCAGCGCGAGTTCATTCAGCGCTCCGAGATGTTCCAGAACGAGCTAGACGTCGACGAGACGCTCTCGCAGCTCCTCGTCGCCGAGGGCTTCACCGAGATGGAAGAAGTCGCCTATGTCGGCATCGACGAGCTGGCCTCGATCGAGGGCTTCGACGACGAGCTGGCGCAGGAGCTGCAGAGCCGCGCGCAGGAAGCGCTGGAGCGCCGCGAGGCGGCTGCCCGCGAGGAGCGCCGCGCGCTCGGCGTCGAGGATGCGCTGGCCGAAATGCCGCACCTGACCGAGGCGATGCTGGTCACGCTCGGCAAGGCGGGCATCAAGACGCTCGACGACCTCGCCGATCTCGCGACCGACGAGCTCGTCGCCAAGAAGCGCGTCGATCCGCGCCGCCGCCGCGATGCGCCGGAAGAGAAAGGTGGCGTTCTGGCCGAATATTCGCTGGGCGAGGAAGCCGGCAACGAGATCATCATGGCGGCGCGCGCCCACTGGTTTGCCGACGAAGAGACTTCGGAAAGCGAGGGGGCCTGATGCCGTACGTCAAGATCGAGCTGATCGAAGGCTCGACGCGCGAACAGAAGGCGGCGCTGGTTGCGGATGTGACCCAGTCGATCGTCGACCGTCTCGGCAAGAAGCCGGAGACCGTGTTCGTCGTCATCCAGGAAGTGCCAGCCGAGAATTGGGGCGTTGGCGGCGGTCTGATCGCGGACCGCATGGCTGCCGCTCCACCAAGGGAGGTCGCCAATGCTGCGGTATCCTCCCAATGAGAGGCTGAGGCTTCCAGACATTACCAGCCTGCCCCGTGTTCCCGCCTTCGCGGGAGCCTGGGGCGCGAGCGGGACGCAGGAGGTGCGCGCATGAGCGAGCGCCGCTGCATTCTTACGGGCGAGCATGCCGATCCGGCTGCATTGATCCGACTGGCGATCTCGCCGGACGGGGTCGTGCTGCCGGACGTGCGCGCCAAGGCGCCTGGGCGCGGCGCCTGGATCGGCGTCACGCGCGCTGAACTCGAGCAGGCAATGGCCAAGGGCAAGTTCCGGGGCGCGCTCGCGCGGGCCTTCAAGGGCGAGGCGTTGAGCGTCGCCGACGACCTGCCGGCGCGGATCGAGGACGCCTTGCAGGCCGACTTGATGGCGCGGCTGGGTCTGGAGGCGCGCGCCTCCAACCTCATCAGCGGCTTCGACAAGATCGACGTCGCGGCGCGTCGCGGGAAGGTGCGTCTGCTCCTTCACGCGGCCGATGCGGGCGAGGATGGCACGCGCAAGCTCGACCAGGCCTGGCGGGTTGGCGAGGAGCGCGAAGGAGAAGCTTTTGGCGGTGACAGCTTGCCGGTGGACCGAGAGGCCCTATCTATGGCATTGGGACGAAACAACGTCGTCCATATCGCCGTGACGGACGCTGCCGCAGCGGGCCGTATCACGGCTTTGCTCGGTCGCTGGCAAAGCTATCTGGGATGCGCTAACGCGGCGCCGAACTCCGGTTCGGCTGAGCGTGAGCATATGGACGAAGGGCCGCACGCCACGGCGTGAGGACGAACGACTCGGCTTGGTCTCGCGACCGCCGGATTCGAAATGAAGGGTTAAATTGCGTCGATGAGTGACAACAGCGAAAACAAGCCGACCTTGGGCCGCAAGCCGCTGGGCTTGAAGCGGACGGTCGAGGCCGGCCAGGTGCAGCAGAGCTTCAGCCATGGCCGCAAGAACACGGTCGTGGTCGAGGTGAAGCGCCGTCGCATCATCGGCAAACCCGGCGAAGCCGAGGTCGCGCAGGCTCCCGAGCCTGTCGCGCCGCCGCCTCCGCCGCCTGTCCAGCAGGCCCCGCAGCGCCCCGCAGCGCCTCCGCCGCCGCGTCCGTCGGCGAACGACAGCCTGCTCACCCGTCAGGAACTGCAGGCCAAGCTGCTGCGCGAGGCCGAGGAAGCGCGCATGACCGCGCTCGAGGAAGCGCGCCGCCGCGAGGAAGCCAACAAGCTCGCCGCGAGCGAGGAAGAAAAGCGTCGCGCCGAGGAAAATCGTCGCGCGGAAGAAGAGGCGGAGAGCCGTCGACAGGCCGAGGCGGAAGCCAAGCAGGCCGAGCCCGAGCCGCAGCCGGAGCCGGAAGCAGCTGTCGAAGCCAGCGCCAGTCCCAGCACGCAGGATCGCCCCGCCACCACCAGCAGCACGGCGCCCGCACCGCGTCGCTTCACGCCGGTACCGGCGGTCAAGCGTCCCGAGCCGGCCAAGCCCGATCGCGCCAAGCGCGGCGCCGGCGACGATCGCCGCCAGTCCGGCAAGCTGACCGTCAATCGCGCGCTTGCCGATGACGACAGCGCCCGCGCGCGCAGCCTCGCCGCGCTGCGCCGTGCCCGCGAGAAGGAACATCGCCGCCTGGGCGGCCCGCGCGAGCCGCAGGCCAAGCAGTCGCGTGACGTCGTGGTGCCCGAGGGCCTCACCGTCGGCGAACTCGCCAACCGCATGGCCGAGAAGGGTGCCGACCTCGTGAAGGCGCTGTTCAAGATGGGCACGCCCGTCACGATCAACGACGTGATCGACCAGGACACCGCCGAGCTGCTGGTCGAGGAATTCGGCCACCGCATCCAGCGCGTTTCTGAGAGCGACGTCGAGATCGACACGGCCGCCGACGTCGACGCGCCCGAGACGCTCAAGCCGCGTCCGCCGGTCGTCACGATCATGGGCCATGTCGACCACGGCAAGACCTCGCTGCTCGATGCCCTGCGCGGCACCGACGTGGTGGCGGGCGAGGCCGGCGGCATCACCCAGCATATCGGCGCCTACCAGGTGAAGACCAAGGGCGGCGACATCATCACCTTCCTCGATACACCCGGCCACGAGGCGTTCACCGAGATGCGCGCCCGCGGCGCCAACGTCACCGACATCGTCATCCTCGTGGTGGCGGCCGATGACGGGCTGATGCCGCAGACCATCGAGGCGATCAATCACACCAAGGCCGCCGGCGTTCCGATGATCGTCGCGATCAACAAGGTGGACAAGCACGACGCCAACCCGCAGCGCATCCGCGAGCGCCTGCTCGAGCACGAGATCGTCGTCGAGGAGATGGGTGGCGAGACGCAGGACGTGGAAGTCTCCGCGCTCAAGAAGACCGGCCTCGACGAGCTGATCGACAAAATACTGCTGCAGGCCGAGGTGCTGGAGCTCAAGGCCAATCCGGATCGCGCCGCAGAGGGCACCGTGGTGGAGGCGCAGCTCGACAAGGGCCGCGGCGCCGTCGCGACGATCCTGGTCGGCCGCGGCACGCTCAAGGTCGGCGACATCTTCGTCGTCGGCGAGCAGAGCGGCAAGGTCCGCGCCATGGTCAACGACAAGGGCCAGCAGGTGAAGACCGCCGGCCCTTCGACCCCGGTCGAGGTGCTGGGCCTTTCCGGCGTGCCGATGGCGGGCGACCAGCTCTCCGTCGTCGAGAACGAGGCGCGTGCCCGCGAGGTCGCGGCCTATCGTGCGGAGCTTGCGACCCGCAAGCGTACGACCTCGGCGCCGACCAGCTTCGAGCACATGTTCTCCGCGCTCAACACGACGCAGATCGAGTATCCGGTCGTCATCAAGGGCGACGTGCAGGGCACGGTCGAGGCGATCATCGGCGCGCTCACCCGGGCGTCGACCGACGAGATCAAGGTCCGCGTGCTGCATTCGGGCGTCGGCGCGATCACCGAGAGCGACGTGACGCTCGCGGCCGCCTCCAAGGCCCCGCTGATCGGCTTCAACGTGCGCCCCAATGCCAAGGCGCGTGCCCTGGCCGAGCGGGACAAGGTGTCGCTGCGCTACTATGACGTGATTTACGACCTCATCGAGGAAGTGAAGAACGAGATGGCCGGCCAGCTCGCGCCGGAGCGCATCGAAACGGTGCTCGGCATGGCCGAGGTGCTTCAGGTCTTCCCGGCCGGCAAGAAGGACAAGGCTGCCGGTCTTCTGGTGGTCGACGGCGTCATCCGCAAGGGCCTCAACGCCCGCCTCACGCGCGACAACGTCATCGTCTCGGCGACAACCATCGCCTCGCTGCGCCGCTTCAAGGACGACGTTTCCGAAGTGCGCGCCGGCGTGGAGTGCGGCGTGGTGCTGCAGGATACGAACGACATCAAGGTCGGCGACATGCTCGAACTCTTCGACGTCGAGGAGCGTGCGCGGACGCTCTGATGCGGCTCGTCATGCCGGGGCCGCCCGGCATCGGTGCGCTAATCATGGGTCGTCAGCTGGCGTCGGTTTGGCTATAGCCGACCGATGCCAGCCGACTCTTCTTCCAGTTCCTCGCCGTCCGTCCGCCTGCTCCGCGTGGGCGAGGCGGTGCGCCATGTGCTTGCCGACATTCTCCAGCGTGGCGACGTGCACGACGATGTGCTCGCGACGCATCTCGTCAGCGTGACCGAAGTGCGCATGTCGCCGGACCTGCGCCACGCCACGGTTTTCGTGAAGCCGCTGCTCGGCAAGGACGAGGAGGTGGTGCTCAAGGCGCTGCGCACCAACACCGCTTATCTGCAGCGCGAGGTCGCCAAGCGGGTGAAGATGAAGTTCGCCCCCAAGCTCAAGTTCATCGGCGACGAGAGCTTCGAGGAGGGCAGCCATATCGACGCTATCCTGCGCTCGCCCACCGTCGCGCGGGATCTGGGCGAGGAGTGACCCTCAGCCGGTCGGGGTAAGGACTGTCTGGATCTTGATCGTCACGGTGCGGCCGACCGCGATCTGATAGGCCGTCATGCCGAATGCTTCGCGGTCGATCTGGCCGGACGCGCTGATCGACAGTGGCTCGGCATCGGCGACCTGGCTGGGCGGACGCTCGAAGGTGACGTCCAGCGTGATCGGCCGGGTGACGCCGCGCGCGGTGAGCGCGCCGACGAGCTGGGCGGTGCGCTCGCCGGTCATCGTCAGCCGGCCTCCGCTGAAGCAGAGCGTGGGATATTTCGCGACGTCGAAAAAGTCCTCGCCGACCAGTTCGTCACGCCAGGAATCGTCGCTGACCGTCAGCGAGCGGGCATCCAGTGTCACGGCGATCCGCATGCTGTCCATCCGCTGCGGGTCGAGTTCAGCGTCGCCAGCTATGTCCGGGAAATGCGCGGTCATGCTCGAAATGGCGAGGATCGAGACCTTGGCGCTGATGTTGCTCTGCGCCCCGTCGACCACATAATGGCGCGCGGCGCCGGGCGCGGCACAGCCGAGCGCGACGGTGAGGGGGAAGAGCAACCGGACGAGCATCGTGCCCATAGCGCTTAGTGCCCCGCACCCGAGAGATGGTTCAACGGCTTGTCGAAGCGCCCCGTCACGGGCAAAGCTGCGGCATGGCCAAGCTCTATTTCTACTACGCCTCGATGAACGCGGGCAAATCGACAAATCTGCTCCAGGCGGATTTCAATTATCGCGAACGGGGCATGGCGACGATGCTGTGGACCGCGGCGGTGGACGATCGCGGGCGGCCGGGCTGGATCAGCTCGCGCATTGGGCTCGCCGAGCGGGCGCGCATCTTCGAGGAAGGCACGGATCTCCGCGCGGCCATTGCGGACCGGGTGGCCGAGGCGCCGCTGGCCTGCGTGCTCGTCGACGAGGCGCAGTTCCTCACGCGGGCGCAGGTGCTCGATCTGGCGCGGGTGTGCGACGAGATGAAGGTACCGGTGCTGTGCTACGGCCTGCGGACCGATTTTCAGGGCGAGTTGTTCGAGGGATCGGCGGCGCTGCTTGGCCTCGCCGACACGCTGGTGGAGCTCAAGGCGGTTTGCGAGTGTGGGGCCAAGGCGACGATGAACCTGCGCATAGACGGCAGCGGCAAGCCGGTCAGCGAAGGCGCCCAGACCGCGATCGGTGGCAACGAGCGCTATGTCGCGCTCTGCCGCAGGCATTTCATGATGCGTCTCAACGGACGGGCTGCCTGAACGCGCGGTTCATGGGTGCTTCACGCGATGCGTCATAGGAGTCGGCCCGTCGCGCCGGCAAGGAGGTCAGTGATGAGCCAGTTCAGCAGCTATGCCCTCGCCACGGCGATGGCGGCCCTCGCCTTCGTCGCGAGCGGCGGCGTGCGCGCAACCGAGCAGGCGGTGAAGGCCGAAGAAGCCGCTATGGCCAAGCCTGCCGAGGCCTCGATCCCGTTCGTCAACCAGGGTGGCGTGCGCGACTGGCAGGTCGCGGACGACAACAAGATCTATATCCAGGACGGCAAGGGTAAATGGTATCTGGTGACGCTTGCCACGCCCTCGCCGGAGCTGCCCTACGCCACCACGATCGGGTTTGAGACCAAGGGGCTCGACAAGCTCGACAGGTTCGGCGCGGTGGTGGTTTCCGGCACGCGCTACGCACTGAGCTCACTGGTCGAGAGCGCGCCGCCGCCGCCCAAGAAAAAGGGTTAGGCGGTTTCGCCTCAGCGCAGCCGATCGCCGGCAGCGATCCAGTCGCTTTCAAGCAGGCCGAAGAGCACCGTATCGCGGACATGGCCGGTCCAGGTCACGCGCTCGGCCCGTAACAGGCCTTCCTGCTGGGCGCCGATCTTGCGGACCGCGGCCTGGCTGCGGCCGTTGCGCGCGTCGACGCGGAACTCGATCCGACGGATGCCGCAGGAGAAGGCGTGGTCGATCATCAGCCGCTTCATCGCTCCGTTGAGGCCGGTGCCGCGCTGGTCCGGCATGATGTAGCTGTTGCCGATCTCCAGCGTCTGCGCGTTTTCGTCGATGCGCAGATAGGCCGTCATGCCGACGAGCTGGCCGTCGATCCGCACCGCGAAGGGCAGGCGGGCGGCATTGCCCATCAGCGCGTCGAAGCTCGCGTCGAACCGGTCCGGCGCGTAGCTGACGGGATAGATCTGCCAGATCTCGTCATCTGCCGCGCACGCGGCGCGCAGCGCCTCCCGATCCGCGTCGAGAAGCGGCGTCAGCGTCAGGGGGGCGGCTTGCAGCGGAACGGCCAGCCTGTTTCGAAGATCGCTCATGCCTGATGCCAAGGCCCCAGTTCGGCCGCGACGTCAAGCCGTCGCGATCGCCGGGCTCGGCGCTTGGGCCTGACAGAACGGCATGAGGCGGCTATGGGGCGCGGATGACTGCGCCCGAAGCTCCTCTCGCGCCGCTGCACGGCTGGCTGATCCTCGACAAGCCGGTGGGGCTGGGCTCCACGCAGGCGGTGAGCGCCGTCAAGCGCGCGCTCCGCCAGGCCGGCTATGGCAAGGCCAAGGTGGGCCATGGCGGCACGCTCGATCCGCTGGCGGAAGGGGTGCTGCCCGTCGCCGTGGGTGAGGCGACCAAGCTGGCCGGGAGGATGCTCGACAGCGACAAGATTTATGAATTCACGATCCGCTTCGGCGAGCAGACCGACACGCTGGACCTGGAGGGACAGGTGATCGCGACGTCGCAGGTCCGGCCGACCGTTGCGCAGGTCGCGGCGGTGCTTCCGGGCTTCACCGGGCCGATCGAGCAGGCGCCCCCCGCTTATAGCGCGATCCTGATCGACGGCGTGCGCGCCTATGATCGGGCGAGGGCGGGCGAGGACGTCGAGATGAAGCTGCGCGCGGTCACGATCCACGCTCTCGGTCCCTCCAGCCCCTTGGAGGACAATGGCACGGTGCTCGATGCGCTGACTCTCACCGCCCATGTCTCCAAGGGCACCTACATCCGCAGCCTCGCGCGGGACATCGCGCTGGCCCTCGGCACGGTCGGCCACGTCACCATGCTGCGGCGCGTGAAGGCCGGTCCGTTCACGCTCAATCAGGCGATTTCTCTGGACATTCTGAACGATGCTGCTAAGGCGCGCGCCATTGCGCAGCATATGCTGCCATTGACGGCAGGGCTGGACGACATCCCGGCTTTGCCCGTCACCCCCGAACAAGCCATGGCCCTGAAGCAGGGCCGGACGCTCGCAGGGGATCCTCGCACCCAGGGGTTGATGCTGGCGACGCAGGGCGATGTGCCCGTCGCGCTGGTGGAGGCTTTCGGTCCGGATATCCGGGTGGTGCGGGGCTTCAATCTCTAGGTATGAAAGGATGACGATGTCGATTACTGCAGAGCGTAAGCAGGCGCTGATCGAAGACAATGCCCAGAACCCGGGCGACACCGGTTCGCCGGAAGTGCAGGTTGCGATCCTTACCGAGCGCATCTCGAACCTCACCGAGCACTTCAAGGGCCACCACAAGGACAATCACAGCCGTCGCGGCCTTCTCATGATGGTCAACAAGCGTCGCTCGCTGCTCGATTATCTGAAGAAGAAGGATGAGGCGCGCTACAATGCCCTCATCGCGAAGCTCGGCCTTCGCAAGTAAGACGCGGAGCGGCCCCTGCGCGGGGCCGTTTTCGCATCCGGGCTTCCCGCCTTCGCGGGAGCCGCCCGGCATAAAGGCAACCCCGCAATCCGGTGGGCAAGCCGCAAGGGGCCGGAACCAGGCCCCGGACCGTAGGGGCCGGACAGCCCCCAGCCAGCCCCGCCGTGCAATAGGGCGCCGCGGGTGGAAGGAAACCAAATGTTCAATGTAAAGACTGTCGAAATCGAGTGGGGCGGAAAAACCCTCAAGCTCGAAACGGGCCGCGTTGCCCGCCAGGCCGACGGCGCGGTGATCGCGACGTATGGCGAAACCGTCGTGCTGTGCGCCGTCACGGCCGCCAAGTCCGTGAAGGATGGCCAGGACTTCTTCCCCCTGACCGTTCACTATCAGGAAAAATTCTCCGCCGCCGGTCGCATCCCGGGCGGCTTCTTCAAGCGCGAGCGCGGCGCCACCGAGAAGGAAACGCTGGTTTCCCGCCTCATCGACCGCCCGGTCCGGCCGCTTTTCCCCGAGGGTTTCTATAACGAAATCAACTGCATCGCTCAGGTCCTGTCGTTCGACGGCGAGAGCGAGCCCGATATCGTCGCGATGATCGCGGCGTCGGCGGCGCTGACCATCTCGGGCGTGCCGTTCCTCGGCCCGATCGGCGCGGCGCGCGTCGGCTACAAGGATGGCGAGTACCAGCTCAATCCGAGCCTGGACGAGGTGAAGACCGGCGAGCTCGACCTCGTCGTCGCCGCCACCGACACGGCCGTGATGATGGTCGAGTCCGAAGCCAAGGAACTGAGCGAAGACGTCATGCTCGGCGCCGTGCTGTTCGCGCATGACGAGATCCGCAAGGTCGTCGGCGCGATCATCCAGCTGGCCGAGAAGGCCGCCAAGGATCCGTGGGAAGTCAACCTGGGCGACGGCAATGCCGAGCTCAAGGCCAAGCTCAAGGACCTGATCGGCAAGGACATCGCGGCCGCCTACAAGCTGACTGACAAGTCCGCCCGCTCCAACGCGCTCAACGAAGCCCGCGCCAAGGCGAAGGCCTCCTTCACCGAGCAGGGCCTGGACGCGCAGACCGTCATGGCCGGCATCAAGCTCACCAAGAAGCTGGAAGCCGAGATCGTCCGCACCGCCATCCTCAAGGACGGCACCCGCATCGACGGCCGCAGCACCACGCAGATCCGCCCCATCGAGGCGTCGGTCGGCTTCCTGCCGCGCACCCACGGTTCGGCGCTGTTCACGCGTGGCGAGACGCAGTCGATCTGCACCACCACGCTCGGCACCAAGGACGCCGAGCAGATGATCGACGGCCTGACCGGTCTCTCCTATGAGAGCTTCATGCTGCACTACAACTTCCCGCCCTATTCGGTCGGCGAAGTGGGCCGCTTCGGCGCCCCGGGCCGTCGCGAAGTCGGCCACGGCAAGCTCGCCTGGCGCGCGCTGCACCCGGTGCTGCCGAGCAAGGAAGAGTTCCCCTACACGATCCGCGTGCTCTCCGACATCACCGAGTCCAACGGCTCCTCGTCGATGGCCACGGTGTGCGGCGGCAGCCTCGCCATGATGGACGCGGGCGTTCCGCTCAAGCGTCCGGTCTCGGGCATCGCCATGGGCCTCATCCTTGAAGGCGATGACTTCACCGTCCTCTCCGACATTCTGGGCGATGAGGACCACCTCGGCGACATGGACTTCAAGGTCGCCGGCACCTCCGAAGGCATCACCACGATGCAGATGGACATCAAGGTCGCCGGCATCACCCGCGAGATCTTCGAGGTGGCGCTGCGCCAGGCCAAGGACGGCCGCGCGCACATCCTGGGCGAGATGAACAAGGCGCTGGGCGAGACCCGCACCGAGCTCAGCGCCCACGCGCCCCGCATCGAGACGATCCAGATCGACAAGAGCAAGATCCGCGACGTCATCGGCACGGGCGGCAAGGTCATCCGCGAGATCGTCGCGGAGACCGGCGCCAAGGTCGACATCGACGACGAGGGCGTCATCAAGATCAGCTCGTCCGACCTCAGCCAGATCGAGGCCGCCAAGGCCTGGATCCTCGGCATCGTCGAGGAAGCGGAAGTCGGCAAGATCTACAACGGCAAGGTCGTCAATCTGGTCGACTTTGGCGCGTTCGTGAACTTCATGGGCGGCAAGGACGGCCTCGTCCACGTCTCCGAGATCCGCAACGAGCGGGTCGAGAAGGTCAGCGACGTGCTCGCCGAAGGCCAGGAAGTGAAGGTCAAGGTCCTCGAGATCGATCCGCGCGGCAAGGTTCGCCTGTCGATGCGCGTCGTCGACCAGGAGACCGGCGCCGAGCTGGAGGACACCCGTCCGGCGCGCGAACCGCGCGGCGACCGGGGCGATCGCGGCCCGCGCCGCGACGGCGGCGGCGACAGGGGCGATCGGGGCGGCCGCGGCCGTGACGATCGCGGCCCGCGCCGTGACCGTGGCGATCGCGGTGGCGAGCGTAGCGACCGTGGTCCCCGCCGCGAGCGCAGCGACGATGACGGCCCGGCGCCGGAATTCGCGCCCGCGTTCCTGAAGCGCGACGACGACTGAGGTTTTAGCGCCTCGTTAGAGACAGAGAAGCCCCGCAGCGATGCGGGGCTTTTTTTGTTAGAGTACTTAGCGTGTTGGCGGATGAACACTCCGCCCAGACCTACTCGTTAAGCCGCTCAATTTGCTTCTGTACGACTTCCGCAGCTTGCCTTACCCACGGCGTTCCAGCATTAACTGCCGCAGCGCCAATGCCGGTGGCCCCTACCAAGGCAACGCTTAACAGCGCGACGATCGTAGCAGCGGCTACGGTCGAAACTTGATCCACGGTCTTTTCTGCCGTCCTTTCAATGACTGCGACTGAGTATCGGAGGATACTCGCCACCAAATTTTCGATAGTTCGCATCATGGCAAATGCAGCCCGTCTCGACGAAGAACCCGGCGTTGCAAGAAGTTCTCTCACGAACTTGATCGTTTTGGGAACTTCGGGCGACGATAGGCCGGGATTTTGCTCCAATACAGCGACGATTTCGCCAGCAGCATTATCGATGTCTGCAATGTCGTCATCGTCCAAATCGACGAGAGCTGCTTTCTGCGAGAACTGCTCCCACTCTGGAAATTGCGCCACATACATCGAGATGCTCGTGCTATATGATCCGAACATCCCATTGATCGCGTCAGGAAGCTCGCCCTGAAATTGCGAGCACATAATTGTACATGCGATATTCGTCAGACCGATCTTTACAATGTTATCTTCCGAAGAAATTTGTGAATGGAGTTCGATCACATTGTCTAATAATCTGCGATCACAGTTTGACTGTTCAAGATTATTAATCAGATTTTCGCCAACGGATTTTATATGCTCTAACGCGGCCTTTATATTTTCTATATCTTCTGGCAGTTGCCTAGGCCGACGACGTTGTACTTCAATTCGATCATCAACTATCTGAAACCGAACTGGCGCGACTTGTTGATTTGGCACTATCTGCGTTAGGTCCGAAAATTCGAGCCTTCCCTGCGGGTCGGCAACGTCAAAATCGATGCTTTCAATATACTGTCGGAACATGATCAACGCATCGCCGATGGTCGCTTCGGAACCTTCGATGTCACGAAGGAATGGCGACATTCTTTCCCGGTCATTGCGGACTACCGGATGCGCTCGAAACCTTCGATCGAAAACTCTTTGTTCAACGTCAGGAGAGTGCATAAACGTGTTCAAAAATTGAAGTAATTCGTGCTTCGCATCCACCCATTCCGCGACGCTCAAACGTTCGCGAACGCGATAATATGTTCCGAATCGTATTCTAGCTTCTTCAACCATAAGCATCGATCGCGTGAAGCGCTCTCGTTCCTCCGTGTCTATTGGTGCGTTTGTTCGAAATGGTCGGTCGACGGCGTTCTTCAACGACATCAAGAACGTCATGATGTCACGTCTAACTTCCTGAAAATCTGCCATCTTCACCCCCGCAGTTCGCTTTTATCTACGTTCGATATTTTTACCAACTCGCGATGGAACTTTCGACCGATACAGCCCGGTCGCGCGATTATCACGTTTCCGTAATTTCTGATATGATACGGCGATGCCGAACACGCCAAACTGCAATCAGTGCGGTAAACCTGCCGTCGTATTATTGGGCGGTCACCCCCTCTGCGTCGACTACAACTACAAACATGAGCAAACGCAGTGGATGAAGTTCGCTCAACTCGCTTCAATGGCGAACATGGCGGATCGCGACCTGGCTCTAATCTCAGGGATGCCCCATTTGTCGAACCCGATCTACATACCGCCGCCGCCAATTCCGCCGATCCAGTACAACAACCAAGTCGTGACGGTGAACGGCGGCAACGTCGGCTCGATCAACTTCGGCAACGTACACGAGATTCAAGTTAGCATCGAAGCGTTGACGCAGTCTGGCGAGGCCGGGATTGCAACCGCGCTGGCCGATCTAACGAACGCAGTCTTGAACACTACCGAGATTGCCGAAGCTCAGAAGAACGAACTGCTAGAACACGTCGCATTCCTCACGACGCAAGCCACAGCACAGCCTGCCGAACGGAAGCCCGGAATGATTAAGGCGATATTCGGAACATTGAAAGATGGTGCGTCGGCCATCGGAAGCGTGGTCGGCGCATGGAATGCCGTCGAACCGTTGCTTGAAGGGCATTTCGGAATTTAGCCGAACGAAACGTCGCAATGTACCGGCTGTCACCTGTGGGTCATAATGTGGGACAGGTGGATTACTTCTAATATTACGTCGCTTTTTCAACTACTTAATATGAGAAGTGGCGGAGAGGGTGGGATTCGAACCTTTGACCGCCGTTCATATCGGTGAGAGCGCTATTCGAAAATGCATGGGATAAACTGCTAATTGAATCTAATTTTCCCCCTGTCCTACGGCCCCCAATCCGTCATAGCTAAACCGCCTCCCTCATTCCGAACCCCGGAGGCACATCATGACTGCCAAGTTCACCGCCGCGCGCCGCTACCTCTTCCTGCGCGTGCTGGCGCAGACGGGCAATCAGACGCTGGCGGCGGAGCAGGCGAAGGTGTCGCGCAGCTGGGTGCATCTGCACCAGTCGACCGATCCGGACTTCCGGCGGCGGATGGACGCGGCGATCGCGGCGGCGAAGGCGCGGCTGGATGGGGCGACCGGGCCGCGGCCGTCGGACAAGCGGCTGCGCTGGCATGACGGCGACGAGCTGGTCGTGCGCGGGAGCAACGGGCGGCGCACGCAGGTCGCGCGATCGCGCCTGAAGCAATGGTCGCCGCGGGTGGAGACGCGCTTCCTCGCCGTGCTGGCCTCCACCTGCAATGTGAAGGCGGCCTGCGCGGAGGTGGGCCTGACGGCGGCGTCGGCCTATGGGCATCGCCAGCGCTGGCCTGTGTTCATGCAGCGCTGGGACGAGGCGATCGAGAACGGCTATATCCGGCTGGAGGCCGCGCTGGTCGAGAATGCGGCCAATCTCTACGCGCAGGAGGACTATCCGCTCGACGCGCCGCTGCCCAACATGACGACGGCGCAGGCGATCCACCTGCTCCACATGCACAAGCACGGCGTGCTCGGCATCGGCAAGCGGCCGGGCCGGCTGGCGGGGCCACCGGACATGGACGCGGTGCGCAAGAGCATCATGCGCAAGATCGAGGCGATCGCGACGCATGACGAGCGGGAGGCGGCGCGCAAGGCGCGGCGGGAGGCGCGCAAGGTGGGAGCATGAGGGGGGGCGGCCAGCGCGGGGCGCGGTGAAACGGGGCTTTTCCTTTTGCCGGGCCGTTCGATTGTGCGATGCTGCCATGGTGGGGCGAAGGCGCTGCCGGGGCCGGCCCCGCACGGCCGGGGAGGCAGCAAATGAGCGCACAGAGCCCACTGCCGGACTGGGACTTGTTCCGCGCCTATGAGGCGGGGAAGGGTCGCCGCTACGGGCTGCTGTTCGCGGTCAATGGCGGCGCCTTCGCGATCGAGACCTTCCTCTTCAAGGGGCCGGGCGCCTTGCCGGTGCCGCTGCTGGTCTGGGCGCTGCTGTGCGTGCCGGCGGGAATGATCGTCTATACGCTCAGCATGCGGGCGGACATCAGCGCCTTTGGCCATGCGATGCGGCGGATGGACGCGCGGCCCGAGGCGGAGCGGCTGTTCGGGCCGAAGGGACGGCGGCATCTGGCGATCGTGACGGCGCTGCTCGTCTGCGGCTGGGCCTCGGCGGCGCTTTGCGGTATCTATGCCTTGCTGGGAGGGGCGCTGTGGATCTTGCGGTGACGGGGGCTGGCGGAGATCGCAGGATGGCGCGGGGCTAGCGGGCGCATGTGGGCTTTCCGCATCCTCTTCGGCTTCAACGCGCTGGCGCTGGCGGTGTTGCTCTACTTCTTCCTCACCGGGCTGCGCTATGCGCCCGGCAGCGACTATATGAGCGCCTGGCTGCCCATATTGGCGGTGGCCATCGGCGGGCTGGCGGGGGCGTGGGCGCTCCGGTCGGCGGGCAGGGCGGGGCTCGCCAAGCTGCTGCTGGGGCTGATGGCGGTGCCGCCGTTCCTCTATCTGCTGTTCGTGCTGATGTTCGTCGTGCTGCAGCCGGATTTCCGCTGAGGGCATTTTCCGGGACGGGGCGCGCGCGGCGTGGCGCGGCCCCGGACCGGTGCGCGTTGCCTCAGGCGAAGGCGAGGCGCTGCTTGCGGCGGGAGGCGCGCAGGGCGCCGCCGGCGAGGCCCAGGCCGGCGACGAGCATGGCCCAGCTTGCCGGCTCCGGCACGAGGGCGGCGGGCGCGGGGTCGAGGGTCTCGTAGCGGATGTTGTCGATGCCGCCGACGCTGGCGTCCGGCCCCCAGCGGATCACGATGCCGTCCAGGAAGGCGCTGTTGACGCTGAGCGTGTTGTGATCCGATCCGGTGCCAGCACCATAGATGCCCGCCACCAGCTCGTTGCCGAGCAGGTCCAGCACCTTGAGCGGCAGGGTGGGCGAGAAGTTGAAATAGCCGGCGAAGTCGAAGTCCAGCAGGCGGATGCTGTAGCCCTCCCGCGCCTTGAGGGTGAGCTGGCCGAGCGTGCCGTCGCGGAAGCTGCCGGCGACGACGACCTGGCCCAGATCGCCGAAATTCGTGGAGGAATTGTGCGCGAGGCCGAGCAGAGTGCCGTCCGGAGCGATCCATTCATAGCTGACGTCGACGGCGGCGGTGTCGCCATAGTCCTGCTTCATGATGCAGCGGACCCCGTTAGACGTGCAGGACTCCGAGCCGGCGATGCTGAGCGTGGTGGCCGCCTGCGCCGCGGGCGCAAGGGCGAAAAGGCCGGCCGCGACGGCCGGGATCAGAAGCGTCTTGTTCACGAGTGTTTCCCCACATGACGATGATGCGCCGGATGGCGCTCTGCGGCCCGGATAAGGCGCGGGGAGAGGGGCCGCATCATCCGAACGGATGAGGTCTCATATTGAAACAGGCGTGGTGGCGGCTGCCCGGATCGGCCGTTCATCGCCCCTGTGGAAATCCACGCCGCGTTCGCTATGGTGCGGAAAAAATGGGGGAAGACGTTCAATGCGATCGATGAAGCGGCTGTTGCTGGCAACCACGTTGCTGGCGAGTGGGGCTCACGCAGGCGACAAGCTGATCATCGGCCCAGCGCCCGCCTGGGTGAGCGCGAAGCCGTTCGTGGACCAGCCGCACACGCCCAGCGAGGCGCCGGTCAGCGTTGCCGTCTCGGACCAGCAGCTCAAGGTCGAGGCCGGCGCGCAGATCCTCTATTCGGCGGGCGCGATCCGGATCCAGACGCCGCAGGGGCTGGCCGCCGGCAACCTGTCGCTGCCGTGGAATCCCGAGACGGACGACCTTTCCGTGCACAAGCTGCTCATTCATCGCGGCCCGGAGACGATCGACGTGCTCGCCTCCGGGCAGAGCTTCACGGTGATGCGGCGGGAGGCAAATCTTGAAAGCGCGATGCTCGACGGGATGCTGACGGCCAACATCCAGCCGGAGGGACTCCAAGTCGGCGATGTGCTCGAACTGGCCTTTTCGATCACAAGCCGGGACCCGGTCCTGAAAGGCCATACCGAACATGTCGCCGCCGCCTGGAACGGCCTGCCGGTTCAGCGCGCCCACTTCAAGGCGCAATGGCCGAGCCAGCTGCCGATGGCCTTCCGCCAGAGCGGCGCGCTGCCGCCCATGAAGGTGGTCAAGTCAGGCGCGACAAGCACGGTGGAATTGACGCTGGACAATATCGAGCCGACCGTCCTGCCCAAATTCGCGCCGGCGCGCTATCTGGCGGGGCGCGTCATCGAACTGAGCGACTTCCGATCCTGGGCGGACCTGGGGGCGCTGATGGCGCCGCTTTATGCCGAGGCGGCGATCGTGCCGGCGGACGGCCCGCTGCGGGCGGAACTGGAGAAGATCAAGGCGGCCTCGGGCGATCCGGTTACGCGAACGCAAGCGGCGCTCGCGCTGGTGCAGGATCGCATTCGCTATGTCGGCCTGCTCATGGGCACGGGCGGCCTCGTACCGGCCAAGGCTAGCGAAACCTGGTCACGCCGCTTTGGCGACTGCAAGGGCAAGACTGCGCTCCTGCTGGCGCTCCTGAAGGAACTGGAGGTGGCCGCCGAGCCCGTCGCGGTCAATCTGGGCGGCGGGGACGGATACGACCAGCGCCTGCCGATGATCGGCCTGTTCAACCATGTGCTGGTGCGCGCGACCATCGCCGGCAAAAGCTACTGGCTGGACGGCACGCGGACCGGCGACACAAGCCTTGCCCGCCTGCGGACACCGGATCTGGGCTGGGGGCTGCCACTCGTCGAGGGGGGCGCCAAGCTGGTCCGCATGCAGGCCGCCGCGCTCGACCTGCCTGCTGATGAAACAACCATCGAAATCGACGCGCGGGCGGGCCTTACCATCCCTGCGCCTTTCAAGGTGGAGACCACCATGCGCGGCGACGCAGCCGTCGAGATCAAGCTGCAGATGGGCGGCATGACGCCCGACGTGCGTGACCGCACTTTGCGCGACTATTGGAAAAACAGGTTCGACTTCGTCGAGATCAAGTCCGTGGGCAGCACGTTCGATGCCGCGACGGGCGAGCATCATCTGACGATGCAGGGCACAGCGAAAATGGACTGGTCCGACGACTGGTATGAGGCCGACGAGATGGGCCTTGGCTACAAGGCGGACTTCTCCCGCCCCGCCGGCCCGGATCGCGACGCCCCCTTTGCCGTGGCGCATCCCTTCTATAGCCGCACGGTCGAAACGATCCTGCTTCCCCCCGGCTTTGCGGAGAGCAAGGAGCTGCCGAAGGCGAGGATCGAGGAAGCGGTTGCCGGGGTCGAGTATCGCCGCACCGCGAGTCTGGTCGACAGCGTCTTTCGCGTGGAAGCCTCCTCACGCAGCATCCTGCCGGAATTTCCCGCTGCAGAAGCGCCGGCGGCGGAGAAGAAACTGCGCGAGATGAGCGAGAACTCCATCTTCCTGCGCAAGCCGCCCACCTATCGCATGACCAAGGCCGAGCTTACGGCGCCGCTGCCCGAGGCGAGCGCCGCAAAGGTCAACGCGTTGATGGCGCGGGGCGCCCAGCTGCTCGATCAGAATGACTTCGATCGCGGGATCGCGGCGTTCGACGAAATCCTGACGATCGAGCCGCGCAATGCCTTGGCTCTCGCCAATCGTGGCATGGCGAAGGTCTGGAAGGAGCAATATGACGCCGCGACGACGGATCTGGACGCGGCCGCCGCGATTGATCCGGAAAATGTCGTGGTCTTCCGCGCGCGCGGGCTCGCCGCAGAAAATCGGGGCGACAACGAGGCGGCGATCGAAGCTTACGGCGCGGCGATCGCACGGGAAGCGTCCGACAGCTTTTCGCCGGGGCATCGTGCCATCGTGCAGGAACGAGCCGGCAATGAGACGGCGGCGCTCGCGGATTCAGAGCGCGCGCTCAAGCTCAACCCGAGTTGGGGCCAGCTCCACCTGATGCGCGCGAACATTTTCCGTCACCGAGGTCAGCGGGAGGACGCGCTGCTGGAGGGCGACGCGCTTGCCAAGCGGGACGATGATTGGTCCCTGGTCGCCGCCGGCCGCATCTACGGCGCCCTGAACAAGCGAAAGGAAGCGCTGGAGGCGCTCGACCGGGCGCTGGCGATCAGTCCCGAGGCCTATATTTTCGTCAATCGCGCCGAGATCAGGGCAGGGGACGATTTCGCTGCTCGGGAAGCGGACTATGACAGCGCCCTCAAGCTCGAACCGGACAATGCGGCGGCTCTCAACGGCAAGGCATATCTGATGTTCAAGAAGGGGAACACGCCGGGCGCGGTCGCGCTCTATTCACGCGCGCTCGCGAATGCTCCGAAGGACGTCGATCTTCTGACGGGACGCGGCATGGCCTATGCCAAAGCCGGGGACATGGCGAAGGCCCGGCAGGATTTCGCCGCCGCGAGCGCCCAGGTGGACGAGGCCGCGACGCTGAACAACCTCTGCTGGAGGAAAGCCGTCAACGGGCTGGCGCTGGAGATCGCCCTCGAGGAGTGCGATCGGGCTCTGGCAAAGACGACGGATCGTCCGCCCAGTATCACCGACAGTCGGGCCTTCGTGCTCCTGCGCCTCGGCCGGCTGGACGAAGCCATTGCAACCTATAGCGAGGCTCTGACGAAAAACCCGAAAAGCGCCGCCTCGCTGTATGGCCGCGCCATCGCGTGGTCTCGAAAGGGCGACGGTAGCAAGGCCAAGACCGATCAACTGGCTGCGACGGCGATCGATGCCACGATCGAGGAAACCTTCGCAAGCTATGGCGTGACATTGTCCGTTTCGAACTAGCGGGAAACGGCCCCGGCCCCGGCCCCGGCCCCGGCAGCGCGACGCGGCCTTGCCGCAGGTTCTCCAGACAGCGTGTTCCGGCCGCCCGGCGCGAAGGGGGCCGCATGGACGCGGTCGATCAGGCTTTCCGGAAGGTCGGCGCCGGTGGACCCACTCATCCGCCTCCCGTTGCTGGGCGCGAACTGACGCTCAAGCCGAGCGACAAGGGCCCGTGGCCGGGATCGGGACAGGACGACCGCGATGATAGGCGCATCGTTGTGGAGCGTTCGACCCCCCTGCTCGCCCTCCTGAGGGGAGCAGGGGCCTTTCCCCTCCGTTCACTATTACTCGCCTACCGACAAACCCGCAGGCGCCGGAAGGCGTGGTGGAAGCGACGTTCGCGCACAGCACCCACGAAGTCAGCAGATTCTCTTGGCCTTCATCGTGCGTCTTGCGCAGACCCTGAGACCTTCTCCGCCTCAGTAAAGACCAGCACCACAGCCGATGGGGAATAACCCTGCGATTTCGAGGGTTTGCCCCAATAATGTTTCGATGTTTCATGGAGCTATATCCTCTCGTGAGGACGGTCTCGCTTTTTTGGGGCGATACCTGCCGAGATGAACTTGTATCTGCGCGCCGTTTGGTGGGAAGATACAAGAAGCATGACGATACTTGGGTCGAGACGACTATATCTATGTCGTCCGGGGCGAAGGAGTTCTTTTTCCTTTGCGCTGGATATTTGGGTGCGTCGAGACATATTCGACAAGGGGTTGTGATATGCGGTCTTTGTTATTGGCAGGAACGATCGGCGCATTGGTGGCCACGCCCGCCGTCGCCCAGGTCGACGACTGGGACATTTATGGTTTCGGGCAGGTCGACGTCATCTACGACACGAACCAGATGGATCCGGCCTGGGACGACGCCTTCCGGCCTTCCAAGATTCCGACCGACCCGAATCTCTACGGGACCGAGGGGCAGACCTCGATCTCGGTGAAGCAGTCGCGGTTCGGCGCCAAGGCCAGCGGCGAGGCGGGCGGCCACAAATGGGAAACCAAGTTCGAGTTCGATCTGTTCGGCACCGGCGTCGACGCCGGCCAGACGACCTTCCGCCTGCGCCATGCCTATGGCCGCTGGGGACCGGTCCTCGGCGGTCAGACCAACAGCCTGTTCATGGATGGCGATCTCTTCCCCAATGTCATCGACTATTGGGGACCGACCGGCATGGTGTTCCTGCGCAACCCGCAGCTGCGCTTCTACATCATGGACAATCCGGAGTGGAACATCGCGGTCGCGGTGGAGAAGCCGGGGAACGATATCGACGCGGGGCTGCTGCGCAGTTTCGATCCCAGTCGTTTCGGCAATCTGCAGAATGACGAGGAACTGCCGGACTTCACGGCGCAGGTCCGCTACTCGGGAGATTGGGGCCATGTCCAGCTGGCCGGCATCCTGCGCAAGGTCGGCTTCGAGACTCCGGGCAATCCGGGTAGCGAGCCCAAGGGCAGCGAGACCGGCTGGGGTCTCAACCTCGGCACGGTGGTGAACGTGCAGCCCGCGACCTTCCGGGTCGGCATCGTCTATGGCGAGGGCATCGCCAGCTACATGAACGATGGCGGCATGGACATGGCGCCGCGGATCACGTCGGTCGGGCCGCCGCCGCGCGGCGAGGCGGAAGTGGTCCCGCTGCTCGGCGTCACCGCCTATGTCGACCTTGCGTGGACGGACACGCTCAGCTCGTCGCTGGGCTACAGCTTCACCGAAGTCGACAACACCAACTTCCAGGAACCCGGCGCCTTCCACCGCGGCGACTATGCTTCGGGCAACCTGTTGTGGACGCCGGTTCCGCAGGTGATGACCGGCGCGGAAGTCCTGTGGGGCAAGCGCACCGACAATGACGGCGTCACCGCCGACGATGTCCGCTTCCAGATGTCCTTCAAGGTCAGTTTCTCGGTGAAGGACCTCCTCGGCAAATAGCCGGTTCGGGCGAGCAGAAGGGAACAGCAACATGGATGAATTCACCACCAGCCGCCGCTCCATGATCGGCCTGATCGGAGCCGGCATGATCGTGCCCGCCTTGGCCGCCGTGCCGAGTGCGGCGCAGGCCGCCGTCTCCGGCTCCGAACTGGATGCCGCCGTCAAGGCTGCCTACAATCAATACCGCACGCTGAACGAGGGCAAGAACGCGGACTATATCCCCGCGCTCGCCCAGGTGCCGTCGAGCTATTTCGGCGTCGCAGCGGCGACGGCGGACGGCAAGGTCTATGAGGCGGGGGACAGCGACAAGCTGTTCTCCATTCAGTCGATCTCCAAGGTCTACACCATGGCGCTCGTCATGCAGGAATCGGGCGAGCAGAAGATCATCGACAGCGTCGGCGTCGACGCCACGGGCCGCGTGTTCAACTCGATCGACGCGATCGAGCAATATCGCGGCAAGGAGATGAACCCGCTGGTCAATCCCGGCGCGATCGCCACCACCGGCAACGTCAAGGGCGCCTCGCCCGACGAGGTGTGGAACAAGATCATCAACTTCTACAGCGAGTGTGCCGGCCGCAAGCTGGAGGTGAACCAGGAGGTCTACAAGTCCGAGGCGGACACCAACCAGCGCAACCGGGCGATCGGCGCGCTGATGTCCGCCTATGAGCGCTTTCCGATGGACCCGCTGGTCGCGACCGACATCTACACGCGGCAATGCTCGGTCAACGTCAGCGCGCGCGATCTGGCGATCATGGCGGGCACGCTGGCCTTTGGCGGGCGCAATCCCGTCACCAAGAAGCAGGTGATCGATCCCAAGCATGTCCCCGGCATCCTGGCGGTGATGGCGACGGCGGGCCTCTATGACGACAGCGGCAAGTGGCTGTTCAGGACCGGCCTTCCGGGCAAGAGCGGCGTGGGCGGCGGCCTGATCGCGGTCGCGCCGGGCAAGTTCGGCATCGGCACCTTCGCGCCCCCGCTCGACGAGGCGGGCAACAGCGTGCGCGGGCAGCGTGCTATCACCGATGTTGTCAACAAGCTCAAAGCCAATCCCTACGCACAGTTCAGCTAGGATCTCCGGAACGCTGCACCGGGAGTCCGCCAGGGGCCGCGATCGGGCTTGCCCGGTCGCGGCCCCATTGCGTCCGGCGTTGCCCGGCCTCCGGGGTAGGGCGGGCAAATCGAGGGTTTTGACCGATTGCGGCCGCGCTCGGCCGGTCGCCAAAATCAGCTCGGTTTCCGCCGATCAAGGACAGGCGCTCACGTGATGGAAGACAGCCGGATGACATCGAGATTCCTCATCGCAGGCGCGGCCGCAGCGGCCCTTTTCCTTGTTCCTGCGGGCGGAATTGCGCGCGATGCGCCGGCCAAGGCGCCTGCCGGGAGCGCCGCCAAGGCCGCGCCGGCGGACGACAGCTATCTGTTCAGCGACTCCCACTTCCACCTGACCAACTATGTGCAGCAGGGCACGGACATCCGGACATATCTGGAGATCATGGGCGACAAGATCGGGCGCTCGACCCTGTTCGGTATTCCGCTGCAGCAGACCTGGTCGCACGAGAATTCTGGCGACTATGCGCCGACCTATTATCTGCAGACCGACGCGCCGCTTTATTATTATTCCTTCACCGACGCGTTCATCGCGATGACCTATCTCTCGCTGCCCAAGGCGCAGCAGGCCCGGCTGGATCCGATGATTACCGGGTTCAATCCCGCAGACATGTATGCGGTCGAGCATATCCGCCGGGTGCTGACCCTGTTCCCCGGCGTGTTCACGGGCATCGGCGAGTTCTCCATCCACAAGGAATTTGTCTCCTCCAAGGTGGCGGGCGAGACCGCCAGTCTCACGAACCCGGCGCTCGATCGTATCCTCGATTTCGCGGGCGAAGTCGGCCTCGTCGTGATCCTGCACAACGATATCGACATGCCCTTCGCCAAGGCCGACGCCGAGCCGATCTATCTCCGGCAGATGAAGGACCTGCTGCGCCGCCACCCCAAGACGTCGATCATCTGGGCGCATACCGGCCTCGGCCGGGTCGTGCACCCGGCGCTGCAAAGTTCCGATGGCAGCTCGGCCGAACGCAGCCCGCGGCATCTCGAGATTCTCGCCGCGATGATGGAAGACCCGACGCTGCGCCACGTCGCCTTCGACATCTCGTGGGACGAAGTGGCGAAATATGCGGTCTCTTCGCCCGAAACGATCCGCGCGGTCGCCACACTCCTCAACCGCTACCCCGATCGTTTCCTGTTCGGCACCGACAATGTCGCGCCGCCGGACCAGGCGGCGCAGTTGCGCGTCTTCCACCTGTGGGACCCGGTCTTCGCGCAACTGACGCCCGCTGCCAGCGTGGCGATCCGCAAGGGCAATTACGACCGGCTGTTCGATGCCGCGCGGGTCCGGGTGCGCGCATGGGAAGCGGCGAACGTGAGGCGATGAGGGGTGGAGAGGAGGCCTTACTCCGGAATGAAGAGGCGGTGGCGCCTTATCTGCGCGTTGCCGGTGCTGGCTTGGTCTCCCCAGGCCATCGCGCAGAAGCTGCCGCCGAGCTTCATCGAGCTCATCCGCGAGGCGACGCCCGAGGAGCGCACGACGATCGAGAACGTTGCCAAGCGCCTCTACCCCAAGCAGCGCAAGGCAATCGACGACGTCATCGACAAGGTCGAGAAGGAGGACGAGACCAGCGTCGGCAAGTCGACATTCGTCAAGGGCTGGACCGGCGAGGTGGCGATCGGCGGCAACATCTCCTCGGGCAACACCAACGAGTGGAACTTCTCGAGCACGATGAATATCAAGCGCGAAGGGCCGCGCTGGGAGCATCGGGCCGAGGCGGACATCGACTTGCGCGAGGCGGACGGCAACCGGACCGAGGAGCGCCTGTCCCTCGCCTATCGCGCCCGGCGGGATTTCGACAAGTCGCCCTTCTTCGCCTTTGGCTCGTTTCGCTACGAGCGGGACCGCTTCCAGGGCATCGGCCGCCGGTTTACCGAGTCCGTGGGCGGCGGATACGAGATCATCGACAAGGATCATCTCGACTGGGACATCTATGCCGGGCCGGCGCTGCGCCAGACCGACTTTTCGGATGGCACCGCCGAGAACAAGCTCGCGGCGTTCCTGGCGACCGACTTCAAATGGGAAATCAGCGATACGGTCACGCTGCGCGAATATTTCGGTGCGGTGCTCGACAGTCGAAACAAAAGTATCAAGTCAACCACGTCTTTGACGACCAATGTCTATGGCCGGCTTTCGGCAAGACTGGACTTGACCATCGAAAACGAAACGAATCCTCCGCAAGGAAAAGAGAATACAGATATCTTTTCGAGAATCAGTCTGGCTTATGATTTTTGAGGGGTTGTCTCGAAAAAGAAAGTTATGTTGGACACGCCGGGTACCCGATACTGGAAGGAAGTTGTGATGTCTGCACGAATTCGCGCAACCCTTCTCCTGTTGCTGGCGGGGATGACGCCAATGGAAGTCCTCGCGCAGACCGCGCCCACGGCGGATGACGTCGCGCGGATCCAGCGGCAACTCGAGGAACTGCGCAAGATGCGACAGGACATGCAGCAGCAGATGGGCACGCTGCAGAACCAGATGAGCCAGTTCGATGCGCAGATCGATGCGCTACAGAACGAGTTGCAGCCCGGACAGCAGGTGGCACGGACCACCCAGCCCGCCCCCGCGGGCCAGTCGACGCCTGTCGGTGCGGCTGCGCCGCCGCCGCAACTCGCATCGAACCAGGCGCCGACTGTCGGACCGGCCTCGCCTCCGGGCGCGCCCACGGCCGAGGAACTGGCGCAGGACGAGGCCGAGCGAAAACTGCCGGTGCGGGGCGGCTTTTACCAGCCGGGCAGAGGGTTCATCCTCGTCCAGGGCGATCAGGGCGAACTTGGCGCGGGCGTGTTCAGCTATGTCCGCTACCTCAACCAGAACGCGCTCAATTCCACTTATACCGACCATCTCGGCCGCACCTTCCAGCTCGCGGACATCCGCCAGGACATCCAGATGCAGAAGGTCAGCTGGAACTTCAAAGGCTGGCTGTTCGATCCGGACTTCCGCTATTACTGGTTCTTCTGGACCTCCAACCCGCAGATGGGCGAGGGCGCGCAGGTCGTCATCGGCGGCTATTTCCAATATCATTTCAACGATGCGCTGACGGTGACAGCGGGCGTCATGCCGCTGCCGACCACGCGCAGCACCAACTATACCTTCCCCAACTGGCTGCGGAACGACAACCGCGTGATGGGCGACGAGTTCTTCCGCGGCTCCTATTCGACCGGCATCGACGCGCAGGGCGAGATCGCGCATGGCCTGCGCTATCGCGTCGCGCTCGCCAACAATCTCGCGCAGCTGGGCGTCAGCTCGCAGGAGCTGGACAATGGCTTCAACACCCTCTCGGCGGCGCTGACCTGGATGCCGACGACCGGCGAATTTGGCCCCTCGGCGGGCTTCGGCGATTTCGAGGAGCATGAAAAGGTGGCGACTTTGGTCGGCATCCACGGCACCCGCAGCCGCGAAACGGCGCAGGGCCAGCCGAGCATCAACGACTTCGAGAACAGCCAGATCCGCCTCTCGGACGGCACGCTGGTGTTCAGCGCCGACCCCTTCGGCACCGGCGGCAAGGTGAACGCAGCGACCTATAAGATGATGGCCCTGAATGCGGCGGTCAAATACAAGGGCTGGTATCTTGAAGGCGAATATTATTTCCGCTGGGTCGACAATTTCGACGTGATCGGCACCATTCCGGTGACCAATCTCTACGACAACGGCTTCTCTATCCAGGCTTCGGCGATGCCGATCAGCAAGGTGCTGCAGCCCTACATTACCTACTCCAAGATCTTCGGCCAATATGGCGATCCGTGGGAACTGGCGCTGGGCGTGAACATCTATCCCTTCTCGCGCAAGGAGACGCGCTTCAACCTGCAGGCGCTCAATCTCAACCACTCGCCGGTCGGCGGCTCCTCGCTGCCCTCGCAGGTGGGCGGCGACGGCTGGGTCTTCTCGGCGGACTGGATCGTCAACTTCTGAGGCAGGCCTGTTCTCACCCCGGACCTGGTCCGTTGTTCCGTTCACCTCTTCCTTGAAAGGTTGGCGCCTGGAAGACGAGCGGGACCCCGGATCAGGTCCGGGGTGACGAGCATGGTGGCGCCGAGCCGCCGCATCCATTCCTCCATCGGGGCGTTGTGCTGGCGGATAGACAGGAGGACCAGTCATGGCCGATCTCAGCCAGATCAAGGAACATATGGACGTGATAGGCGCCGACGGCGTGCATCTCGGCACGGTCGACAAGGTGGAGGGTGACCGCATCAAGCTGACCCGCGCCGACAGCGGATCGCACGGCGACCATCATCATTATCTCTCGGCCGGCCTGATCGCGGGCGTCGAGGGGAACCAGGTGCGGCTATCGGCGACCGGCGCTAACGCCGCGCTGCTGGAAGAGGAGGAGGACGGCGGGCCGCTCTCCGACGCCGACGGCGACTGAATGATGCCATTCCGCCGCACGCCGCTCCCTGAAACGGCGCGCGGCAAAAAAAAATATTTGCTCGTTCAGCGAGCCCCTTTTTCGCGTTTGCGCGGCTTTGCGCGGGCGGCGTGATTCAATGCGGGACAGGCGGGACGGCGCACCGCTGGGCGTAGCTTCCTTTCGATCCTTTTCGGTTGACTTCGCATCTGCTGCGACGGCACAAGTCGCGAGCCGGAAACAGCATAAAATTGCTTCAGAAAGCCGCGAAGGCTTCGAAGCTTACAAGGGGTCGCACCTATGTCGGTCAATCGCGGGACATGACGCTCGCTCTCACTCTACCTATTTGCAGGCTAACGGTCTGACGTCTCCATGCAGCGTCTCACTGATGACCCTGTTCAACCAGTTTCCGGGAATTTCCACGTGGCTTTCGGAGCGACTTCCACAGCGCGCGTCCTGCGCAGCGATGATGCAGCCTTTCGCGGCGCGCCGGCCGGCTGCGCCCTGGAGACCAAGGCGCAGCGGCTGCTCGAGCTCGTGCGCCAGCGCGATACCTATTTCCGCCGCTCGGTGATGGCCGACGGCACCATGAGCGTCATGCTCTCCCTGTTTCTCGCAGAGCTGAAGGCGGTGCCGCTCACGCAAGCGACGCTGGCGCTGGTCAGTCTGCTCGAGGACGCGGAAGGGCAAGGCGTCGTGGATTCCCTTATCCATGCGGGACTGGTGATCGTATCTGGAGACAATTCGGAACGGTGCACGGTCGGGTTAACGCCCCTCGGGTCTGCACGGATGCGAAGTTTCATCAGCGACTACCCGGACATCTGATGAGCTTCGCGGGCCAGCGTACCGCGCCTGTCTGCCGTTTCCCCGAACCCACGCGGAGAACGGATTCCCATGACAAGCACGGTGCGCTGGCCCACTTCAATCCACCATCGGTATAAATACTGATGTTGTGCGAAACCTGCGGGTTTCGCAGCGGCGGGTGTGTGTCCTGTAGTTACGGGACATGCACCCGGCTTCCCCCAGGGTTATCCGCCCCGTCAAGCAACGAACAGCGCGTACGCACGGAAGCGATTCCGGGCAGTTGGCGCATGCGTTCGTGACCAGAGGTTACTTGTCGTGTTCAATCCACTGCAGCGTGATTTCCAGGCGGCGTTCGCGCAGGACCTGCCGGTGATGTCGCCGTCAGGATCGCAGCCCGGCTCAGCCCTCGAGGCGAAGGCCGTGCGGCTGCACACGCTCGGTCGCCTGCGCGGCAAGCACTTCTTCACGCCCGTCATGGCCGACAGTGCCATGGGCGTGATGCTCTCCCTTTTGGTCGGTGAGCTTCAATCCGCCCGCGTGAGCGACACGGCCCTTGCCTTGGCCAATATGCTCAGCCGCGCGGAAGCAGAAGCGCTCATCGACAGACTGGTCCACGCGGGACTGGCCGTCATCACCGGCTTCGAGCCTGATCGACGGACAGTTGGGCTGACGCCCCTCGGGTCCGCAAGGATGCGGAGTTTCGTCAACGACCACCCGGACGTCTGACGACTTCGCAGGTCGACGCAACGTCACGGCCCTTGTGAACGCCACCCCCCACGCTGGCTATCACACTCCTGGACCTGACGCGGCGTCGACCGAACCTTATCCAGAGCTGCTGTGCCGTCGCTCTATCCTCCCACTCCGGGCGGCGGCACAGCTTCCCCCTCCGGCGAGCGCCGCCCTGCATGAAGGGGCAGGCGAAGCCGGAGGGGATGCCAGCATCGACCGCGATGGAGCGCCGGGGCAGGGCGCGTCCGTTCAGCCGCCGTTCAAGCGCCGGGCGCTGTTTCCCCGGCCATGCCCGAACCCCGCATCAATCGCTTGGCGACCCCGATCGGCCACGCTAAGAGGCTGCGCATGAACGCTCCTACGCTGCGCCGCGGCGCTCTCCTTGCCGCTGCCCTTGTCCCGATGATGCTGGTCGCCGGCTGCGCGAAGAACAACAACCGCGCCGACACGCAATATGTCGCGCGCGACGTCAGCACGCTCTACATGGCCGGCAAGCAGCGGCTCGATCGCGGTCAGTTCGACCAGGCGGCCGTGCTGTTCGACGAGGTGGAGCGCCAGCACCCCTATTCGCCCTGGGCCCGTCGTGCGCAGCTGATGAGCGCGTTCAGCTATTACGCCTCGCGCGACTACACCAAGTCGATCCAGTCGGCGCAGCGCTTCCTGTCGATCCACCCCGGCAACCGCGACGCGCCCTACGCCTATTATCTGATCGCGCTCTGCTATTACGAGCAGATCAGCGACGTGACGCGCGACCAGAAGATCACGCTGCAGGCGCAGGATTCGCTTAGCGAGCTGGTCCGCCGCTTCCCCGATTCGCGCTACGCCGCCGACGCGCGGCTGAAGCTCGACCTCGTTTCCGACCATCTCGCGGGCAAGGAGATGGAAGTCGGCCGCTTCTACCAGCGCCGCCGCGAGTGGATCGCCGCCACGCTGCGCTTCCGCAAGGTGGTCGACACCTTCCAGGCCACCAGCCACACGGCCGAGGCGCTGGAGCGACTGGTCGAATGCTATCTCGCGCTCGGCATCCTCGAGGAAGCCAAGCGCGCCGCCGCCGTGCTGGGCAAGAACTATCCCGGCTCGGAATGGTATGAACGCGCCTACAAGCTGATGGGCGAACACGCGCCCAACGCCTGAGGCATTCCGTGCCCGGCCGGGATGGTCGGGCCGTTGCCGTTCAGAAGCTCGCCGTCAGGTTGAACGAGAGGTAGCGCGTGACGCTGCCGGGCGGCGCGTTGGGCGCGTCGCGCAGGAAGCGCCCCTTGGCGAGCAGCAGTCCGTCGAACTCGAAGCGCAACCGGGCGGGCACCACCCAGTAGCGCACGCGCGCCTCGATCTGGTGGCCCGCGAAATCGCCCGAGCGGCCGGTCGCGTCGCGCACGCCGGTCGAGGCAAAGGCATCGGTGTCCGAGGCGAGCCAGAGCGGATGATAGGCGGCAAACCAGTCGACGCGCTTGCTCGGCGTCGCTTCGAGCCGGAGGCCGGGCGTCAGGATATTGGCGCGCGCAATCGCATTGTAGAGGCCGGCCGGGGCGAGATCGGCGCGGCGCATACCGAAGAGCGTGTCGAACCGGCCATAGCGCCCGCCGGCCTTGTCGCCGCTGGCCCGATCGACCTCGATCGACAGGCGCGGTTTCCACGGGCCGGGAAAGCTGTAGCCGACATCGGCATGGATGAAGCTGGCGCTGACCGATTGGCGGGGCGCGGTGGCGGAGGTGGAAGCGCTGACCTCGCCAGTCTGGTAGAAGGCCTCGATCTCGTAATCGACCTTGCCGGTGCGCGGATCGGCGATAATCCGGCCGCCGATCGTGTCGAGCGAACGGTCGCGGGTCGGGCGGCCCGGTGCGTCGCGCTCGCCGAGGTGCATATAGGTGATCTCGGCCATGGCGGGGCCGATGGCTTTTGCACGGGCGACCTGTCCGCCCCACAGCACCTGATCGAAGCTTTCCTTGTCGAGCCGCACCTTAGCGTCGCGCAGGCTCGCCGGATCGTCGGGCAGGCGCAACTGGGGCAGGGTGTAGATGAAAGTGGCGTTCCAGCCGTGCGGTGCGGCAACGTCGGCGCGCAGGCCGGTGTAGCCGTTGGTGGTGTTGCGATAATCGTCGGCGGCGACGAGGCGGCGCGAGCCGAGATTGAGCGTCATGCGCCCGGCGGTAAGGGTGAGCTTCGTACCCTTGCCGAAGGCGCCGTCGAACCCGGCGGCGACATAGGCCTGCACCGGCTCCAGCGCGTTCACTTCGTTGGTGCTGACCGGCGTGCCGCCATTTTCGCCCCAGACGCGACTGTCGAACAACTCGACGCCGAAGCGCACGTCCCCCGTGCGATATTCGGCGAGGATGTTGGTGCGCGCGTTGACCAGCTGGTCGCTCTCGTTGAAGCCTGCGCGCGCCTGTCCATCGATCGTCTCGTAGCGCAGGCGCACGGCGCCGGTCAGGCGTAGGCCATCGTCATCGCTCTGCGCCAGGGCGGGCGTGGCCGACGCGGCAAGGGCCGGGGCCAGCGCGAGGCGGATATATCGGTTATGATATAGGTGTATCGTCATTTCGAATCGCGTGATATAGATATACTAGAATGGCCGCAACCACTCCCTCAGACTGGCTGGCGCTGCTGCACCAGTTGCCGACCAAGCCGCCCTACCTGCGCGTGAAGATCTGGCGCCGTTTGCAGGCGATCGGCGCCGTGCCGCTCAAGAATGCGGTGCATGTGCTGCCGCGCAGCGAGGCCAATGAGGCGACGCTGCGGGACCTGCTGGCGGAGATTGTCGAGAATGGCGGCGAGGCCATCCTCCTCGATGCGCGCCTGATCGGCGGGCAAAGCGACGCGGATGTGCGCGCGCTGTTCGATGCGGCGCGCGATGCGGACTATGCCGAGATTGCGCAGGGTGCGCGGCGGCTGATCGAGACCGGGCCGGCAAGCGGCGCGGACGTCGCCCGGATCCACAGGCGGCTGGCGGAAACCGGCGCGCTCGATTTCTTCGGTGCGCATGGACGACAGGAGGCGGAAGCGGCGCTCGCCGCGCTGGAGCGCGAGCGCTACCGGCATCCCGATGTCGGCCGGACCGAGCCGTCAGCGGCGGAGACGCCGGACCTGCGCGGCAAGACCTGGGTCACGCGCAGCGGCGTCCATGTCGATCGCATCGCCTGCGCCTGGCTCATCTGCCGGTTCATCGATCCGCAGGCACGCTTCAAGTTGGTGGACGGCCGCGCTTACCAGCCCAAGGCAGGCGAACTGCGGTTCGACATGGCGGACGCGGAGTTCACCCACGAGGAGGATCGCTGCAGCTTCGAGACGCTGATGCTGCGCGCGAGCCTGCGCGACGACCCGGCGCTGGTTGCGATCGGCGAGATCATCCACGATCTCGACATTGGCGACGGCAAATATGGACGGCCGGAAACATCGGGGCTGGGCGCGATGCTCTCGGGCGTGTGCGCATCGAGCGACGACGATCTGCTGCGGATCCAGCGCGGGGGAGACGCGCTCGACCAGTTCCACCTCTATTTCGGCACGCGCTGAGGGGCGCTAATTGGCGCCCGGAAGGCCGAGGAAGCGGAAGGCGGGAGCCTCTTTGAACTGGGCCGTGACGTTGCCCGAGAAGGTGTGATCCTGGTTGGGGCCGAGATCGAGCGTCTTGGTCCGGCCGGTCTTTTCCGAGAAGTCTATCGCCTTGAGGTCCACCCAGAAGATGTTGGGCGTCAGCGCGGATTCGAAGAAGTAAAGCTTGCGCTTGTGATCGAAGACCGTGCGCCAGCGCGTCGAGGAAATGTTCGGTTCGTTCGGCGTAGTGATGCCATAGGGCACGGAGGTGTTGCGAATGACGCTGAACACAGCGGCCAGCGCCTTGTTGGGATCATCGAACTTGGGGATCGCATTCACATAGAATGAAGCGCGGGCGAAGCGGTCCGATGCGCGGTTGGTGCCCGGCAGCATGACCGTGCCGCCGATCTGCTTCCAGTAGCTGTTGAGCGCGAGTTGCTGGTCGAAGGTCGGGGAGTTGGTCATCACCTGATATTGGCGGCCGTGGTGGATCACCTGCTTGCCGTCGATATATTCGATGATCGCGCTGTCCCCCGACGCGTCCGAGAGCGAGAGATGGACGGTGGTGAGCCGGTCTTCGCCCGGTATGTTGTCGGTGACGATGGTGAAGGGCTCCTTCTCCAGCGCCGCCACCGCCTCGGCCACGATCGCGAAATTATCGAGCATATATTGTGCCCAGGCGGCGATGGTGAGGCCCGGCTTGCTGCCCGGCCCGAACTTTGGATACTCCGATTCGACCAGCCAGAGCAGGTTTGCCGCCAGCCCTGCCTCGTTCACGCCATCGGTCGTGGAGACGTCATAGCCGCTGGTGACGAGGCTGCCATATTTGGCTTTCCACTTGATCGAATTGGGACCAGCCTGGCCGTTGCGCTCGATACCGCGCGGCAGGATCCAGAGATTGGAGAGAATGTCGCTGCGCCAGTCCATCGAGCGGGCGGTAATGATGTTGCCGCCCGGTCCGAGATAGACGAACCGGGTGCAGGCAGGCGACGGCATCGCGGCGACGCTGGCGATCATCGCGAATGAGGCGATGCGGCTGACGCAGGATATCAAGGACATAGCCTGATCTGACGCTTTTGCCCGTGCCGGCCCATCCGGAGAACTCCCGCCCGACGCCGAGGAATTGCCTGAAGGGGGAGATCCGTCGCGGGCGGCGGTCGATCGGCCCCTGCGCGACCGGCGCGATGTCAGTCGCGCATCGGGAGTGCGGCAAACAGGGGCTGGGGCACGGGCATGCGGACCCAGGCGGCGAGCGTGGCGGAGAGGGCGGCGCAGGCTTCCTGTGGCCAGCCGCGCGTGCTCCCCAGCGCGGTGGCGAGACAACGCGCCTCGGCCGCCAGCACGTCTTCCTCATCGCCCCCCCTGAGCCAGGGCCTGCCGGTCTGCGCGGCGCCGTCCTCGTCCCAGTCCCAGAGATCGTCGACAATCCAGACTGCGCGGCCGAAGGCGCGAGCGACGGCGGCATCGCCCCGGCCGAGGCTCGCCATGACGAGGAACGGCCCGACGCTCTTGGCCCGTAGCACGCGCGCATTGCCGGGCATGGTGACAGAGGCGCGCTCGGCCGCCAGCAAGCGCGCCAGCGCCTGGTGATCCGCCGCCGGGCCGGCCAGCACGAAGAAGCGCCGCGCAACCGTCTGGAAGAAAGCGAATTCCGGCGTGGCGGCGGGATACGACAGGGCGGCGAGATCGAAGGCGAGGGCTTCGGCGCGGGCCTCCGGTCCGCCGCTGTCGAGCGCCGCGTCGAACAGGACAATGCCAAGATTGAAGATGGCTCCCGCGCGCATCGCGGCTTCCCCGGCGAGAGCGCGCGCCTGCCAGGCGCCGAGACCGGCGATCCGGTGAAGCGACGGGCCGGCGATGCGCTGGGCAAAGCAGGCTTTGGTCCGCGTTCGCGCCGCCGCTGCGTCCTCATGCGCGATCAGCTCCTGCTCGACGATGCGGGCGCCGTCGAGCTCGGCGGCGCGGAGGGCATCGTCGAGATCAGGGGGCGAGATGCCGAGGCCCGCGGTCTCCAGCGCGCCCGTCACGAGCGTGGCGACGCGCTGCCGGCGGGCGATATCGGGAGGCGGGGCGGCGGTCATGCCGCGAGTGCCCGGAGCGCGGTGGCGGTCACATAGGAGCCGCCGGCATCGCGCACGATGGCGCCGCTTGCCAGCGCATCGGGTGTCCAGTTGTCCCATTCGCGTGGATCGAGGATCCAGGGCGGCGGAAGGCGCAGTGCATGCTCGCCGTCCCAGCCGCCATCGGCGCGCCGCATGGCGAGCAATCGGTCGCGGCCCCGCGCGACCGCAACTGGCGAGCCATCGGGCGCAAGGACGAGGAGCGCCAGCGCCGTCGCGAAGGCGGAGGGATGGCCCGTGCGCCCGTCGCGCCAGCCGCCGTCCGCGGCTTGCTCCGCGAGGCACCAGTCGCGCGCACGGGCGACGGCTTCCTCACCCTGGCCAAGATCGCGGGCGAGGGCGACGGCTTGCGCGGTGGCATAGAGATCGCTCGTCCACCAATAGGAGCGCCAGCGGCCATCGGGTTGCTGGATCGCGGCGAGGTGGGCCCATGCGCGCTCGGCGGCGGCGGGATATGCGGCGGTGGCCAGCGCGCGGCCTGTCGAGGCGGTCACTTCCGGGTGCGGCGCCGTCCAGCCGTCGAGCGAGAAGCTGTCCGGCAGGCTCATGAAAGCGCGAATGGCGGTGCCGTCGCCATAGGTGGCGAAACCGCCATCGCGGCGCTGCTGCTCGGCAAGGCGGCGCAGGCCCCGGGCAACCGCTTCCTCCGCACCGGGGATGCGCGCCAGGAACGCCACGGCATAGGCGGTCGAATCCAGATCGTCAGGGACGGCGCGATGATAGCCCCAGCCGCCATTGGCCTGCTGCCCGGCGAGCAGCGCTTCCGCAGCTGTTTCCGCCAGCGGCCGGGCGCCCGCCGCGAGCAGGGCGGCCGCCACATAGGCAGTGGGCCAGTCGACGGCGTCGCCCGCCAGGGTCCGATATTCGCGCCAGCCGGTGCCCGGGACGAAGCGCCGCTCGAGAAATGCGATCGTCGGCGTCAGATCCAGCTGCCGCCTCCGCCCGGAGGGGTCGGCTCCGTAAAGTTCACGCCGAGATCGAGCCCGCGCGTCACCGTCGGTCCGCTGTTCCACGAGCCGCCTTCCGTGCAGCGCTCGAACACGCGGCCGGTCGCCGAATCCCAGATGACATAATTGCCGCCATCGTCGCGGAAGGAATCGAAGTCGCCCGGCTCGGTGGGGAAGGTGGCGCCCGCGCCCGCGAGGAAATGGTTCTCGATCGCCTCGCTGTCCAGCTCGGTGCCATCGCAGGAGTGCACCATCTCATGGAACAGAACGGCGAGCAGGCGCTGGTCCGTCTTGCCATCGACATTGCAGATGGTGACGTTGGGCGAGCCGATCGAATCCGTATAGCCATCCAGCCCGGAACAATCGCTGCCGGTGCTGCAATTGAGCCGCAGGCTGCAATTGATGCGATCCTGCAGGCGATCGCGCAGGTTGGTGATGCAGGGGAGGTCCCAGCGGTTGAGGATGCGCTGGATGCCGGCCAGCGCGTTGTTCAGCCGGCGCTGCTGGGCAACGGAGCAGGTCGGCACCTGCGTGCCCCCGCCGGTCCAGCTGCCACCTTGGGTCGTCGTGCGAAACTCAGCCATGGCGGGTTCCTCGCGTCATTCGGCATAGAGCCAGAAGATAGCCACTCCCCCACGACCTTCGCGCGAGTTCGGATCGGAATAGGTGCCGGTGATCGCGGCGCGGGCATGCACCTTCACCGGCTGGAGCTTGCCCTCGAAATGGATCGGCGGGATGTCGCCCTTGCCGACCTGCATGGCGACATGGCCGTCGCGCGATAGCTTGGCCGAGACCTCGCCGACGCGCGGTTCCTCGGGGCAATGGTCGCCGGTCAGCGTGAAGGTGAACTTGCCATTGCCTTCCTTGCCGAGATCCAGCTCGACGCGGGCATTGAAGCCCTCGACGTCGTACATCAGCCCTTCCCAGCGTCCTGCCAATGAATTGCTCATGACCGATCCTTTCCGTTGCCCGCACCACATCCACACGCCCGGCGCGGCGCCTCGAAGGTGTCGGTTTGCCAAGTCACGAAATAATCCTTGAAGTTGCTCTTATCGCCGAGCAGCTGGCCGAAGCCCTGCGCCAGCTTGAGGCCCCGGTCGCCGGACATGAAGGCATCGAGATCCGACCGGCTCGCCCACATCGCCAGGAAGAGGGCGTCGCCGCGATCCTCCCGCAACAGCCAGCCCTGCAGGAAGCCGGGCGGCGGCGCATGCTGGAGATCGGCATAGAGTCGAGTGAGGCCGCCGACGATCTTCTTGGACCGATCGCCGTCGAAATTCGGAATGGTGGCCGCTGAAACAATCATGGTCGCAGACCTCCGCTGGCGGAGTGAGCAAGGATGCGACCTCTTTGTCTTTGCAGGATTATATCGGGTCTGAACTCCCCTCACAATCGCGCGGAAAACGCATCCGGACCGCGAAGGCCACGCTTCATCGGAGCATCCCTCGGGAAAGGCCTGAGACCGTCAAGTGGCGTCCCTTACCCCCGTGAAGGGGCGCCCAGGGGGAATCGCCGCGTGACACGTCCGGCCGCGCTGGCTAACTCTCACGCGACCATGCTCACCGGCCTCGCCATCCGCAACATCGTGCTCATCGAAGCGCTCGACCTTGCCTTCGAGCGCGGCCTCACCGTGCTGACCGGCGAGACCGGGGCGGGCAAGTCGATCCTGCTTGACGCGCTCGGGCTCGCGCTCGGCATGCGGGCGGACAGTGGCCTCGTGCGCGCCGGCACCGACCAGGCGAGCGTGACGGCGAGCTTCGAGGCGCCGTCTGCGGGAACGGCGTTGGCAGCGCTGTTGGTCGAGAACGAAATCGAGCAGGAACCGGGCGAGCCGCTGCTGATCCGGCGCACGCTGAAGGTCGACGGCGGCAGCCGCGCCTTCATCAACGACCAGCCTTGCTCGGCGGCGCTGCTGCGCGATGCGGGCGCGCTGCTGGTCGAGATTCATGGCCAGCATGACGAGCGCGGCCTGCTCAACCCCCGCGGGCACATGGATTTGCTGGATGCGTTCGGCGGGCTGGATACCGGTGCGGTGAGTGCCGCGCATGCCGGCTGGCAGGAGGCCGCGACGCGGCTGGCGGCGGCGCGCGACGCGCTGGAGAATGCCGCGAAGGAGCGTGACTATCTCGCCCATGCGGTGGCCGAGCTGACCGGTTTCGCGCCCGAGCCGGGCGAGGAGGAGGGACTCGCGAGCGAACGCGCGACGATGCAGAAGGGCGCCAAGCTGACCGAGGACATGGCGGCGCTCGACGCGCTGCTTGGCGGATCTGACGGGGCGCTCTCGAAGCTGCGGCAGGCGGCGCGGCGGCTCGACCGGATCGGGCCGGAGCATGACTTGCTGGCCAGCGCGCTCGCTGCGTTCGACCGGGCGGTGATCGAGGCAGCCGAGGCCGAGGATCATCTGGCGCGGGCGAGCGAGGCGCTGGCCGTCGATCCCGCGCGGCTGGACGCGATCGAGACGCGCCTGTTCGACCTGCGCGCGCTGGCCCGCAAGCATCAGGTGACGGCGGACGACCTCGCGGCGCTGACCGAACAGATGAGCGCGCAGCTGGCGCGGATCGATGCGGGCGAGGCGGGGCTGCTCGACCTGGAGGCCGAGGTGACGGCCAAGCGGGCGGCCTATGAGGCGGCGGCGCAGGCGCTGAGCGCGGCGCGGCAGGCGGCGGCGGCGCGGCTGGACGCGGCGATGAAGGACGAGCTGGCGCCGCTGAAGCTGGATGCGGCACGCTTTCGCACCGATGTCGAGGCGCTGCCCGAGGGACAGTGGCGCGCGGCCGGACGGGACCGGGTCGAGTTCATGATCTCGACCAATCCGGGCGCCCCGTTCGCGCCGCTCACCAAGATCGCGTCCGGCGGCGAACTTTCGCGCTTCATCCTGGCGCTCAAGGTGGCGCTGGCAGCGCAGGGCAGCGCGGGCACGATGATCTTCGACGAGATCGACCGGGGCGTGGGCGGCGCTGTCGCGGGCGCGATCGGCGACCGGCTGGCGCGGCTGGCGGAGGGCGCGCAGGTGGTCGTCGTGACGCACTCGCCGCAGGTTGCGGCACGCGGCGCCGAGCATCTGCTGATCGCCAAGAGTTCGCAAGGGACGATCACCCGCACCGGCGTACATCCGCTGGACAACGCCGAGCGGCGCGAGGAAATCGCCCGCATGCTCTCCGGCGCCGCCATTACCGACGAAGCCCGCGCGCAGGCCGAGCGGCTGCTGGAGGGCGTGTGAATGCGGGCAGGGTGGCTGGCGTTCGCGTTGATCCTGCTATCTTCCTGCTCGCCTCCGCAGATGTTCCGGGTGGAGGTGGACGAGCCGGTTACGCGTGCTACGCTGACCCTGAACGGTGCCTCGGCCGGGATGATGAAAAATGTGGACGGCGCCTACTGGGCGAAATGGAACGGCTCGGATGCGAGCGGCAAGATTGACATCGTTTTTCCAGACGGCGGGATCGTCTCGTGCAAGATCGGGTATGTAACGAGCGGATTGACGGAGGTTCGGACCTTCGTGATGCGGGGCAGGAAATGCGAGCCGCGGCCGGACATGCGCTGATGCCGACGGAGCGCAGGGATGTGATGGCGGGCGGTCTCACGGGACTGGCTTTGCTGATGCTGGCCCGCGCCACGCCGGCCATGGTCGCAAGGAGAGCAGGCATGGAAGACGAGAAGCCGCATTTTGGCCTCATTGGCCAGATCAAGGCTGTGCCGGGCAAGCGGGATGAGCTGATCGCGCTGCTCACCGAGGGAAGCGCGGAGATGCCAGGCAACGTCGCCTACGTCGTCGGCGCCGATGTCGCGGACGCGGACGGCATCTGGATCACCGAGTTGTGGATGACGAAAGAGGATCACGCCGCCTCGCTGAAGCTGCCCAAGGTGCAGGACGCGATCAAATATGGCCGTCCGCTGATGGCCGGGTTCGGCGCGCGGGCGGAGTTTGTGCCGGCGTGAGGGGGCTCGTGGATGGAAGTCACCACCCCCGGCCCCTGCTCTAAAGAGGAGGGGGGAGAAGACGGTCATGCAATCGGCTTGGGGTTTGAGGACGTTTTGCTCCCCTCCTCTTTAGAGGAGGGGTTGGGGGTGGTGCCGGGATGAGTGCTGATCGATCGGTGATGCTGGCGAGAGCCGCGCGCATGCGCAAGGAGCCGACCGAGGCGGAAAGACGTTTGTGGTGGTGCCTGCGCGCGTCGCAGCTTGGCGGCCACAAGTTCCGGCGGCAGGCGACGATCGACGGCAGGATCGTGGACTTTTTCTGTCCTTCCAAGGGACTGATCGTCGAGATTGACGGCGACACTCATGACGCAGTTGACGATGCGGAGCGGGATGCGCGCATTCATGATGGTCATGGGTATACAAGTCTGAGATTTCGCAACCCGGACGTAATGGACAATCTCGACGGCGTGTTAGAGACGATCCTGTCTGCTCTCGCGACTCTGTCCGATCGCTGGGCAGGCAGCACCACCCCCAACCCCTCCTCTGAAGAGGAGGGGAGTAACAAGTGATCGTCTGGCCACCATGACCGACCCCGCAACCCTCTCCGACGCCGATGCCGCCAATCGCCTGATGCGCCTCGCTCGCGAGATCGCGCATCACAACAAACTCTATCATGCCGAGGATGCGCCGGAGATCAGCGACGCGGACTATGATGCGCTGGTTAGGGAGAATAATGCGCTGGAGGCGGCGTTTCCGCATCTGATCCGGGCGGATAGCCCGAACAAGGTGGTGGGGGCCTCGGTCGCGTCCTCGGCGCTCGCCAAGGTGCGGCACGAGAAGCGGATGATGAGCCTCGACAATGCCTTTGCGGCCGAGGACGTCGAGGAGTTCGTGGCGCGGGTGCGGCGCTATCTGAACCTGCCCGAAGGTGAGGGCGTCGCGATGACGGCCGAGGACAAGATCGACGGGCTGTCGCTCTCGCTGCGCTACGAGGGGCGGGCGCTGGTTCGGGCAGCGACGCGCGGTGACGGCGAGATCGGCGAGGATGTCACAGCCAATGTGAGGCACATAGCCGACATTCCGCAGACTCTGCCTGAAGGCGTACCCGACATCGTGGAGGTGCGCGGCGAGGTCTATATGGAGAAGACCGCCTTCGTGGCGCTCAATGCCCGGCTGATGAACGAGGCGCAGGCGGCGGCGGAAGCGCGGGGCGAGACCTTCGATCCTGAAGGCGTGCGCCAGTTCGCCAATCCGCGCAACGCGGCCGCCGGATCGCTGCGGCAGAAGGATGCCAGCGTGACCGCCAGTCGCCCGCTGCGCTTCCTGGCGCATGGCTGGGGCGTGGTCTCGGCGCTGCCGGCGGATACGCAATATGACGTCATGAAGGCGATCGAAGGTTGGGGCATCCCGGTCTCGCCGCGCCTCGTTCTGTGCGCGGACAGCGCGGCGATGCTCGCGCACTATAAGGCGATCGAGGCAGGGCGGGCGGACCTGCCCTATGATATCGACGGCGTCGTCTACAAGGTCGATCGGCTCGACTGGCAGGAGCGGCTCGGCTTCGTCGCCAAGGCGCCGCGCTGGGCGATCGCGCACAAATTCCCGGCCGAGCAGGCCGAGACGACCTTGCTGGGCATCGACATTCAGGTCGGGCGCACCGGCAAGCTGACGCCGGTGGGGCGCTTGAAGCCGGTGACGGTAGGCGGCGTCGTCGTGCAGAATGTTACACTGCACAATCGCGACGAGATCGCGCGGTTGGGCGTGCGGCCGGGCGACCGCATCATCGTCCAGCGCGCTGGCGACGTGATCCCGCAGGTGGTCGACAATCTCACGCGCGAGGAGGACCGGCCCGCTTTCGTCTTCCCGGACCATTGCCCTGAATGCGGGAGCGAGGCGGTCGCGGAGGAAGGCGAGGTCGACGTTCGCTGCACGGCGGGGCTGATCTGCCCCGCGCAGCGGATTGAGCGGCTCAACCATTTCGTCGGCCGCGCCGCGATGGACATAGACGGCCTCGGCGACAAGACGATCCGCGAGTTCTTCGAGCTGGGCTGGCTGGAACATGGGCCGGCGGACATCTTCCGGCTGAAAAGCCATCGCGCGGAGTTGCTCGGCCGCGAAGGCTGGAAGGAAAAGTCAGTCGACAACCTGCTGAGCGCGATCGACAATCGACGCGAGCCGGATGCCGCGCGGCTGCTGTTCGGCCTTGGCGTGCGGCATGTCGGCGCGGTGACGGCGCGCGATCTGCTCAAGGCCTTCGCGACGTTGCCTGCCCTGCGCGAGACGGCCGAGGCGGCGCATGCAGGCGACGAGGCCGCGACGGCGCGGCTGACCGCGATCGACGGCATTGGCGGCGCGGTGGTCGAGGCGCTGGGCGACTTCTTCCACGAGGATCACAACAAGGCGCTGTGGGACGATCTGCTGAGCCAGGTCTCGCCGCCGCCCTATGTCGTCGAGGTGCGGGCCAGCGCGGTCTCGGGCAAGACCATCGTTTTCACCGGCAAGCTGGAGACGATGAGCCGCGACGAGGCCAAGGCGCAGGCCGAGGCGCTGGGCGCGCGGGCGGCAGGATCGGTCAGCGCGGCGACGGATCTCGTCGTCGCCGGGCCGGGCGCGGGCTCGAAGCTCAAGAAGGCGGCGGAACTCGGCATCGAGGTGATCGACGAAGCGGCCTGGGCGGAGATCGTCAAGGCGGCTGGATAGGGGCGAGCGAGGGGGCACCGATCTGGCCCCTCCTCTGAAGAGGCGTTTGTATACCTTGCAAACGCGGAGACTTTACTGGTACCGATTAGCTCAGTCGGTACGCGATATAGATTAGCAGGCCGAGGATCGCGATGCCCCACGCAAACACCACCAACATTATGATTGCGAGTGCCGCACCATCATCGTTCATGCCGGCTTCTCCGGCTCACCCTTGTGCTTGGCGACCTTCTTCAACCGCGCTTCCCAACGCGCTTCATCCTCATCCGCCTCATGCTCGCGGGCGGCTTCCTTGAACTTGTCGAGTTGGGATTTCTTACTGGTCGACAACGGCGCTCTCCGGATTATCGCTGTCTATGGCCTCTGGAATGTCTTCGTGCGGCTCAAGTTCAAGTTTGAGTTGGCGCTTGCTGTCGGGAATTTTCAGATCCCACGATGCGATCGGATTAATCCCTACCAATCTAGCTCGCTTCGCTAGCCCGTCATCGTCAGTATAAATAGCCTCGCAACCGGTTACCTTGCAGATAGCCACAATCTGACGGTCAAACTTCACTTTCTGATATGCTTCAGATTTGTTCTTTTTATCAGATTTCGCAAAGACAGTTCTGTTCATTATCGCGAGTTCGATTGCAGCAATTCCATCAAATGCCGCCAGTTGGAACACGCGAGACCGGCTAACGATGTTGAGGTATTGCTGCGCGTCTGGGCCAATCGCAGTTAGCAGCTCAGCACTTGCGGGAGTAGGAATAACAACGGTTCGGCGCTCTTTCTGAAGTTGCTCAAGCAAACCTTGGGCGCGCTCAATTGCCATGACCAACGGCGCCTTGGTCAAGGGATCATCGGGAATCCGACACTTTGGATTGAGCAGCAAGCTCAGCATCGTGTTATCAAAAGCGACCGGCTTCAAATTTTGCCGTCCCGCTCAGCGCGCATGAGCTTGTCCGCATTGTCTGGCCATTTCACCGGAGCCGCACGTAGTTGAGCGACGACATTCGGAAGGGTGTCGTCTTCGAGCGGCTCGAACGACTGCACCTGCATCTTTGCCAAATGCCACTCTCCTGCCTCACTGCGTTCCCAAATGCCAATTCCACTGAGGCGGATTGGTTCGAAAAATCGCTTAGCCATGTCCTTGGCGAGACTCTTTGCAGCAACGAAGCCAGAGAGAGTTTCGCCGGATAACTGTTGGACCTGTAGCGTCACCTGCTCGCCCGTGCCGCCAAGCCGCACCAGGGCGCCATCTATAGTGGTTGCTTGCCGAATACCCGCGATGGCCAATGGCTCTTCTGCTGCGGATGGGAATTCGAGCAAAACCCGCCGGCGGTCACGAAGTGCGGCGGGTTTTGCTCCAGCGTCGCGCCGAACCATACGGCGGATGCGGTTGAATGCTTCCCGTTGCGCGATCGTGCCGCCTCCCTGCCTAATCTCTGCGGCGTTTTCACGCGCTCGGTTTGCGATAGGCGTTGGCATCACAAAGACTGGGCGCGTACTCCCTTTCTCGATCCTGATTAGGTGAAGGTCTTCGGATGCACCGAGAACGGTAGCAATTTGCTCAAGATATTCAATCAATCGGCTAAGCGGCATCGTCTCCGGAGTGTATGCCGGAATAACAAATTTTAGCTGTTCAAAATCCGCCATAGGCGGATTCTATCGCAGGGCCGACTCACCGCAAAGCTAATTCTTCCGATGCGGTTTAGTCCGCCACCGACTGCGATTTCGTTTCTCCGGCTTAGGCGCTGGCGGCGGCCCGCTCACCAGTTGACCTATAAGTGAGACGCTTGCCAACGATGCCCTTCATCGCTTGCATGGAACGATCAGCGTCATTGAAGCCGGTCGCCTCGCGGTGCGTGTAACGGAAGTCGAACTCCGCCAGATACCGGTGAAGGTGCTTCTTCTGGCAGTGCTGATAGATGCCCTTCATGCCACGCTTGAAGATGGAGAAGCTGCCTTCAATCGTGTTGGTGTGGATCGTCGGATTATCGCGGTCCACATAGACGCCCTTCATGTGCGGGGTCGTGTTGTGGCTGGCGAAATGCTGGCTCATGAAACGGTACTGGCCAGCGTCATCGGTGAGCAGATGCGCCTCGCGGGCGATGTTCTCGCGCAGGATCGGGGTAACGTCCGCGATGCTCACGCCATCGACCACGAAGGAGCGACGCTGGCCGCTGGTGCGGTCCAGCAGGCTCAGAACCTTCATCTTGTGCTTGTAGCCGCCCTTGGCCTTCTCAACGCCCGGCTCCTGACCGATGAAAGTCTCGTCGACTTCCACGATACCGCCGTTGCCGCCGAACGGAGCCAGCGCGCCGTCACGCATCGCTTCACGGATGCGGTGAGCCAGAAACCACGCGCTCTTGTAGGTGATTTCCAGAACGCGGTGCAGCTGGTGGGCGCTGATACCCTTCTTGCTGCTGGTCATGAGATAGACGGCCTGCAACGCCTTGTGCAGCGGAAGGCGCATATGCTCGAACACCGTGCCGATCTTGACGGTGAACTGCTTCTTGCAGTCGCCGCAGCGCCACAGGCCTTCACGGATGCGCTTGGCAGGGTTCGCCTTGACCTTCGTGATCCGGTCCAGACCACCGCAGTGGGTGCACGTCTTTCCGTCAGCCCAGATGACGCTTTCGAGATAACCGACGGCGGCTTCTTCGCTGTGGAAATACGGCTTGCTCAAAACGGACATGACATTGAACTCCCTGTGGGAATCTTATGTCACATTCCGTCTGTGTTTGCAATGTATATAAACGCCTCTGAAGAGGAGGGGGGACTCGGGATTCTGCGCCTCTAGACCAGCGCTTCCTTGTACATCTTGCTCAGTGCTGCCCAGGCGCGTTCGGCTTCGCCCTCGTTGTAGACCTGGCTGCCCGGAACGCACCAGCCGTGGTCGCCGCCATAGACTTCCACCGTCGCGGTCTTCTTGGCGGCGGCGAAGGCGGCCTTGAGGATGTCCTTGGACTGGGGATCCTTCGCGTCGTCATTCTTGGCGACAGCGACGAGATAGGCGGCGTTGGTCTTGGGGATCAGCAGGTGCGGGCTGTTCGGCTGGTCGGTGGTGAGGCCGCCGCCGTGGAAGCTGCCGACCGCGCCGATGCGGTTCGGGACAGCCGCGGCGGTGCGGAAGGAGAGGGGGCCGCCCATGCAATAGCCCTGCACGCCGGCCTTCTTCTTCTTGTCCGTCTCCGGTTGCGCGTCGAGGAAGGCGAGATAGGCCTCGGCGTCATGATCGATGCCGACGTCGACCATCGCCTGACGATAGCCGAACAGCGTCTTGCGCGCCTCGGGGTCGCTGAAATCGCCCTTGATCGCGGCGACCTTGGCGCTGCGATAGAAGGGATTGGGCACCAGCACCGTGTAACCCTGCGCGGCGAGGCGCTTGCCCATCTCGCGGAACACGGGCCGCAGCCCCATGATGTCCGGCCAGATCAGCACGGCGGGCCAGGGGCCTTTGCCCGGCGGGTGCAGCAGCACGGCTTCCGCCTCGCCGTCCGCCGTCTTCACCGTCACGTCCTTCGAGACGACATTCTCGGCGGCGCAGGCGGCGCCGGTGAAGCCCGCGGCGGCGGTCAGCGCGACGAAGGTACGGCGCGTGAGACTCCAGTCCTCGATCAGCCCCTGATTGATGTCATTGTCGCACATGCCGACTCTCTCCCGCTGTTGACTTGTGCAACGATGCTCCGCTCGCGCCTGCCCGGTGTCAAGGGGAGGTGGGCGCCGTAACGGAAGCGGGGCGATTTCCCTCGCGCCCATCCGGGTGATAAACTCGCCCGATGGAGAGCCTCCACATCCACGAGACGCCGCCAGAGGGCGCCGCGGCCGACTGGACCGTCCCGCAGGACTGGGCGCACTATACCCCAGAGGATCATCGCACTTGGGACCGGCTGTTCGCGCGGCAGACCGCGCAATTGCCCGGCCGCGCCTGCGGGGCCTATCTGCGCGGGCTTGACGTGCTACGCCTCTCAAGGCCGGGCGTGCCGGATTTCGAGGAGCTTTCCGGGCGGCTGGAAGCGCTGACCGGCTGGCGGGTGGTGGCGGTGCCGGGGCTGGTGCCGGACGCGGTGTTCTTCGATCATCTCGCCAATCGCCGCTTCGTTGCAGGCAATTTCATCCGTCGACCCGACCAACTCGATTATCTGCAGGAGCCGGACGTCTTCCACGACGTCTTCGGCCATGTGCCGATGCTCGCCGACCCGGTCTATGCCGACTATATGCAGGCCTATGGCCTCGGCGGGCTGCGCAGCCTGCAGTTCGGCGCGCTGCACAAGCTGGCGCGGCTCTACTGGTACACGGTCGAATTCGGGCTGATCGAGGAAGCCGGGGGCCTGCGGCTGTTCGGCGCGGGCATCGTCTCGAGCCACGGTGAGAGCGAATTCGCGCTCGACGATCCGAGCCCGAACCGCATCGGCTTCGACCCGCTGCGGGTGATGCGGACCGACTATCGGATCGACGACTATCAGCAGAGCTATTTCGTGATTCCGAGCTTCGAGGCGCTGCTGCGGGCGACGGTCGAGACGGACTTCGCGCCGGTCTATGCGACGCTGGCGACGCTGGAGGATCTACCGCCCGACGCGGTGCTGAGCGAGGACCGGCTGTTCACGCGGGGCACCCAGGCTTATGCGCGGAGAAAGGTCTAGGGCGGATCGACATCGCCCTGCGATCGTTTTCAGTCGTATAAGTAAGAAAAACAGTATCTTATCTGTGATCCCGTCCTGAAATCCCTATCAAGATGCACTGGCGATCGATACGAGGCGGGGCGAAAGGTCACACTAGGCCACCGACTCATTATGTCGCAGCCAGATGCGGATTGCGGCGAGTTGGACGGATGCGAGGAAGTTGTCGTCTCGCTTGTCGTATCGTGTGGCGACGGCTCGGAACTGTTT
>Ga0160460_100079_pt1 | contig 143743 bp, 125 predicted proteins | sample HID1973M_E6MG_FD_108238 | JGI IMG/M metagenome (GOLD analysis project Ga0160460, IMG submission 108238) | Enriched mosquito-associated microbial communities from UW Madison campus, WI, USA - HID1973M_E6 MG | ecosystem: Host-associated > Arthropoda: Insects > Digestive system > Unclassified ... | reverse complement strand
AATCTGCGGGAATCCATTCACGCACAAAATAATAAGCCATGTTTCAAAATATTTCCCACAGATCAACATGATTTACGCAGACAATATCAATCTGCGCTCTTTGCGAAATCTGCGGGAATCACGTTAACGCACAAAATAATAAGCCATGTTTCAAAATATTTCCCACAGATCAAAATGATTTACGCAGACAATATCAATCTGCGCTCTCTGCGAAATCTGCGGGAATCACGTTAACGCACAAAATAATAAGCCATGTTTCAAAATATTTCCCACAGTCAACATGATTTACGCAGACAATATCAATCTGCGCTCTCTGCGAAATCTGCGGGAATCCATTCACGCACAAAATAATATGCCATGTTTCAAAATATTTCCCACAGATCAACATGATTTACGCAGACAATATCAATCTGCGCTCTCTGCGAAATCTGAGGGAATCCATTAACGCACAAAATAATAAGCCATGTTTCAAAATATTTCCCACAGATCAACATGATTTACGCAGACAATATCAATCTGCGCTCTCTGCGAAATCTGCGGGAATCCCGTTAACGCACAAAATAATAAGCCATGTTTCAAAATATTTCCCACAGTTAACATGATTTACGCAGACAATATCAATCTGCGCTCTCTGCGAAATCTGCGGGAAATCCGTTAACGTACAAAATAATAAGCCATGTTTCAAAATATTTCCCACAGATCAACATGATTTACGCAGACAATATCAATCTGCGCTCTCTGCGAAATCTGCGGGAATCCTTTATCGCACAAAATAATATGCCATGTTTCAAAATATTTCCCACAGATCAACATGATTTACGCAGACAATATCCATCTGCGCTCTTTGCGAAATCTGCGGGAACCCTTTATCGCACAAAATAATAAGCCATGTTTCAAAATATTTCCCACAGATCAACATGATTTACGCAGACAGTATCAATCTGCGAAATCTGCGGGAATCCCTTTATCGCACAAAATAATAAGCCATGTTTCAAAATATTTCCCACAGTCAACATGATTTACGCAGACAATATCAATCTGCGCTCTTTGCGGAATCTGCGGGAAATCCTTTATTGCATTAAGTTCAAAAAATTAACAAAAGATGATTTAATTAATGTTATCTTAATCAACCTATTAATACCTACATCCTAATTTTAAATATTTAATTATGGATGAAAACGATATTTCTTACCAAATTAGGGGCGCAATTTTTACTGTTTATAATGCTTTGGGCCCAGGTTTATTAGAATCTGCCTATGAAATTGTTTTAGCTCATGTTCTAATCAAAAATGGCCTTGAAGTAAAACGTCAAGTACAATTGCCAATTTTCTTTGACGATGAAGAACTCGACGCAGGATACAGACTTGATTTGTTAGTTAACGATCGAGTAATTGTTGAAATAAAATCAGTAGAAATCTTGGGACCAGTTCACCATAAGCAGGTATTAACTTACCTTAAGCTTTCTGGTTTAAAACTTGGTATTCTTGTAAATTTCAACGCATCAGATATTTCGCAATCCATACATCGTAAAGTCAACGGTCTTTTATAATAATATTTCTAAACCTGATTGAGCGGATTAGCCCGGAATGAGTGAAAGCGTTAGCGAAACGAAATGAGGACTATGAGCGAAAGCGGGACAAACGTTAATAATTGCATTAATTACCTTTTCAAATAAAAAAGCTTCCCGACAAAATCGAGAAGCTTTAAATTATTTATGAAATCCTTCGACAAACTCAGGATGACAACTTTTTAATGACTATGCTAACAACCTAATTGGTTCTTCTAATAAACCTTTTAGGGTTTGTAAGAATTGAGCTCCAGTTGCACCATCAACCACACGGTGATCGCAACCTAAAGTTAATTTCATTACGTTACCAGGAACAACAGCACCGTTTTTAACAACAGGAACTTGTTGAATAGCGCCTACCGATAAAATTGCACCATCAGGAGAATTGATGATTGATGTAAATTCATCAATACCAAACATACCCAAGTTAGAAACTGTAAAGGTAGAACCTTCCCAATCTGCTGGCTGTAATTTTTTCGCTTTCGCTTTTCCACCGAAATCTTTTACTTCAGCAGAAATATGCGATAAAGATTTACCATCTGCAAAACGAACCACAGGAACTAACAAACCATCCTCAACAGCCATAGCAACACCAATGTTAGTATGCTCATTGAAACGGATTTTATCGCCACCCCATGATGAATTAACTGCTGGATGCTTTTTCAATGCAACAGCTACCGCTTTAATTACAATATCGTTGAAAGAAACTTTAACTGGAGCAACAGCGTTGATTGCTGTACGGGCAGCCATAGCGTTGTCCATATCAATACTGATGGTTAAATAGAAATGTGGAGCAGTAAATAAACTTTCTGCCAAGCGTTTTGCAATTACCTTACGCATTTGCGAAACTGGGGCTTCTGTAAATTTAACTTCGCCAACATATGTAGGAATAACTGGAGCAGCTACAGCTTTCTCTTTCGGACTCTCGGACTTCTGACTGTCAGCTTGAGGAGCAGCCGAAGGTTTGTAATTCTCAATATCTTTTTTGATAATACGTCCACCTTCTGCACTACCAGCAACCTGGCTTAAATCTATACCTTTATCCTTAGCTATTTTTTTTGCCAAAGGAGATGCTTTTACACGGCTATCAGAATAACTTTCTGCCACAGGTGCAGAAGAGCCTGCATCAGCTGTAGTAGCTTGTTTTTCTTCTTTCGGAGCTTCTGCTTTGCCTTCAACTTTTGCAGCTGGAGCAGAACCACCTGCTATAATTCCGCTAACATCTGTTCCTTCCGGACCAACAATGGCAATAATTCCATTTACTTTGGCAGCAGAACCTTTTTCTACGCCAATATGTAATAAAGTACCCGTTGCATAACCCATAACTTCCATAGTTGCCTTATCGGTCTCTACATCAGCTAAAACATCATCATCCTTAACTTTATCGCCAACTTTTTTATGCCATTCAGCTATCACACCTTCAGTCATAGTATCGCTTAACAAAGGCATACGAATTACCGTAACACCTTTAGCAGCAAATTCCTCTTCGCTTAAGCCACCGCCTTGAGCAGGTGCTTCTTCTTTCTTGTCTTCGGTTTTAGGCACTTCAGCACTTTCAGCTTTTGGAGCTTCTGCTTTAGCCGACCCACCTGCAGCATCAATTGCCGCTTGGAAATCTTCACCTTCTTTTCCAATTACTGCAATAATTGCATCAATAGGAACGCCTTTTCCTTCTTCAACACCAATATGTAATAAAGTACCTTCCTCGTAAGATTCCAGATCCATCGTTGCTTTATCGGTTTCTACCTCTGCAAGCACATCACCACTTTTTACTTTATCGCCAACTTTAACATGCCATTTTGCCAATACCCCTTCTGTCATGGTATCGCTCATTTTGGGCATTCTAACTACTTCAGCCATTATATATTATTAATTGAAAATCTTAAAATTATTAGTCCATTACGTAAGGATAATCCTTCTGCATATATACGTCTTTGTATAATTCAGAAGCATCTGGCCAAGGAGATTCTTCAGCAAATTTAACTGATTGATCTACAGTTGCTTTTACTTTAGCTTCTACTTCTTCAATCCAGGCTTGGTCGGCATACTTTTCTCTAAGAATAGTTTCTCTTGCCAGTTCAACAGGATCTTTTGCTTTATAATCTTCTAATTCTTCTTTAGTACGATATTTTGCAGGATCAGACATAGAGTGACCACGGTAACGGTAAGTTCTCATCTCTAAGAAAGTTGGTCCTTCACCTTTACGAGCACGTTGGATGGCTTCGTCCATTGCATTATGTACCGCAACTGGATCCATACCATCAACTGGAGCACATGGCATATCGAAACCTAAACCAATTTTATAAATATCAGTCATATTTGTAGTACGCTGTACCGAGGTACCCATTGCATAACCATTGTTTTCGCAAACAAAAACTACAGGCAATTTCCAAAGCATAGCCATGTTAAACGTTTCGTTTAATGCACCTTGACGCACTGCGCCATCGCCCATATAACAAATGTTAACGTTATCTGTTCCTTTATATTTTTCTGCAAAAGCAACACCAGCACCTAAAGGTATTTGACCACCAACAATTGCATGACCACCATAAAAGTTGTGCTCTTTGCTAAACATGTGCATTGAACCACCTTTACCTTTAGAACAGCCAGTAGCTTTACCATACATTTCTGCCATGATGCTATCTGCACTTACGCCTAGAGCTAAAGCATGTGCGTGATCACGATAAGTAGTAATCATCGAATCACCTTTTTGCATTGCAGATATTGCGCCTGCAACTACAGCCTCTTGTCCAATGTATAAATGACAAAAGCCACGAATTTTTTGTTGTCCGTATAACTGACCAGTTTTCTCCTCGAATTTACGCATAAGCAACATCGACTCGAACCACTTTAACCAGGTATCTTTATTTATTTCTACTGCACTCATTTTGGGGTATTTGTTTTTTTGCGACAGCAAATCTAATTTTTTATTGTAATAAAATGAACTATTTAGTGTAAAATGAACACGATAAAGACATCAAAATGAAAAAATAATTATCCAGACTTGCTTTTGTTAATGACTCTAAATCTAAACAGAATGTTTTAGATTAAAAAATGTATTTAATTGGCTCTAGTTAGGCATTTTATTAGCATAAATCGAGTTTATGGCTTAACTAAGAAGTATATTATACAATTACCTATTCTGATAAATTATAATTTGGCAACTATGGGTTAATATGAAATTAATATTTAATTTTTTTTTCGCCGGAATTTAACAAAAAGCGAACCGAATAGTTTTAACTTATAAACAGTTTTATCATTATTATAGCCAATTTGAGCACAAAAATCCTCAAAATGTTAATAACTTTCACTTTATCGGCCAAAACATTTGGATAACATTTGTATTATTAATACTTTTGAAATCCAACAATAAGCCCATGTGGTTTACGTTACTGTGTAAGTGAATACCCAAACATAACTGTATAACATGATTAAAAAATTTTTGTTTTCATCCCTAATCGTAATTTGCACGCTCTCAGTTGCATTTTCGCAAACAAAAACAAAAGAATCTGGCAAAGACCTTAATGATCCCGACAATTTAGCTTCCCAATATTTCTCGCAAGTTATGGGCGTTGCTGTTGATGCGACATCGAACTTAAAACTTTATAAGTTTGTTTACGAGTGGATTGGAACTCCTTACAGCTTTGGAGGAAACAGCAAAAAGGGTATTGATTGTTCTGCTTTTACAAAAGCGATTTACGATAAAGTTTTTAATACAACAATAAGACGTAACTCACGTGATATCTTCAGTATGGTTGATCCATTATCTAAAGAAGATTTAAAAGAGGGCGATCTGGTTTTCTTCAAAATAAAAAGTAGAAGCATTTCTCATGTTGGTATTTACTTAGGCGATAACAGATTTGCACATGCATCTAGTTCTCGCGGAGTAGTGATCAGTAATTTAAACGAGCCTTACTACAGTCGCTATTTTTACAAAGGCGGTCGCGTTTTAGAATCGTTCAAGAAAGAATTTACAGTAGAGTAATTGAGTTTGTAGTTGGCATTTTCTGTTAACTTCAATAACAAATATATAATCCTCCCGAAGAAATTTTGGAGGATTTTTTTATACCACTAAACCTAAGATGAAGTTTATAAAAAGCATAATTTTATCATCCCTCGCCCTTATTATTTTTATTAGCTGTACACCCAACAGTGCACAAATTGTTGTTCAACAAGTTAAAACTGATACCGTTATTCGAAAAATAAAAGATACGATTTCTATTGTTGCCGTTGGCGATATGATGCTGGGTTCTGCTTTTCCTTCTAAAACAAATCTTCCGCCAGATGATGCTGTAGATAGTTACAAGGCTGTAGATAGTTTACTAAAAGGTGATATCGTTTTTGGAAATCTTGAGGGATGTTTTTTAAATTCAGGTAATTCGAATAAATGTAATGGCATTAACCCAAACAACTGCTATGCGTTTAGAATGCCAGAGCGTTATGCGGGAATTTACAAGAAGGCAGGGTTTAATGTTTTAAGCATTGCCAATAATCATGTTGGCGATTTTGATTCCAAAGGAAGAAAAAATACCGCCAGAATTCTAGATTCACTAAAAATCCATTATGCTGGGCAAGTCAATAAACCTTACGAAATTTTCGAGAAGGATAGTGTTAAATATGCTTTCTGTGCATTTGCACCAAATGAAAATACAGTTTCAATAAAAAATATAGATAGTGCAAAAGCGCTTGTTGCAAAATTAAAAACCATGGCCGATATTGTTATCGTATCCTTCCACGGTGGTGGCGAAGGTGCCAGATTTGAGCATGTAACCCGCAAAACTGAAATTTTTTATAACGAAAACAGAGGGAATGTTTATGCTTTTGCCCATGCTGTTATAGATGCCGGCGCAGATGTTGTTTTGGGGCATGGCCCACATGTAACTCGTGCTGTTGAGGTTTATAAAAATAAGTTTATTGCTTATAGTTTGGGTAACTTTTGTACTTACGGAATGTTTAGCTTAAAAGGCAATAATGGTATAGCGCCCCTACTTCAGCTTAAGATTAATAGTAAGGGCGATTTTCTTTTTGCAGATGTAGTTTCGGTACAACAGAATAAAATTAATAGATTAACAATTGATGATAATCACCGGGCTTTTAAAAGAATAAAAGAATTAACAGATATTGACTTTGCTGGACACCCGCTTAAGTTCGAAAACAACAGGATTACACTAAAAGATTAAACTTCCGTTACACCAATCTCAACTTAATTCAGAATCTTTGTATTATGAAAAAAGGATTGATTCTCCATTATGTTATTGCAATAGCAGCAGTATTTTTAGTTTTAACTGCCACTTATTACATTAATCAAAACCCCAGGAATCTTATCTCAGCGGGTATTATTATTTTAGCTGGCTCACTGGTTGCTTTCAGTCAATATTATATTATTAAAAATAAGAATAAACAATAATTAAAGCCATAAAGATTGCAGATGTAAAACAGGCTAATTCTTTGAATTTAGGTTTAGAATTAATTTGTAATTACGCTTTTATTAAAGAAAATACAAGAAAGGGAATTAAACCTCATCCTTAGTGTTTTTCACCAAACCAATCCCAGAAACAAAAAACAACAATCCAATAATTCCATAAACCATTAAGCCTCTGGCGTTCTGACTGTGATTTACAAAGCCCCAACCGGCATAGATTAATCCAATAATACCCAGTACCGTTAATATTGTTCCAAAAGTGCGTTTTACATTCATTTTGATAGATTTTATTAGGTAAAGACAAATTTTAGATCATTTTGTTTTGAGTTTAGTTTAAGTTGGGCCTTTGATAAAATACACTTTGCATATATTTTTTATAACTTCATAAAAAAATCTAATTATGCAATACGTCATTTACATTCTAATCTTCCTCGGAATCGTTATTCTTTTAAGCTCCTTTGTAACTGTTAAACAGGGAACAATTGCCGTTGTAACTGTCTTCGGAAAATATCAAAGACAACTAAGACCGGGTTTAAACTTCAAAATTCCATTAATTGAGCAAATTTATTCACGCATTTCCATTCAAAATCGATCTGTTGAGCTTTCGTTCCAAGCGGTAACTCAAGATCAAGCGAATGTATATTTTAAGGCTATGCTTTTGTACTCGGTTGTAAACCAAGATGAGGAAACCATTAAAAATGTAGCCTTCAAGTTTGTGGATGCAACCAACTTAATGCAAGCCTTAATCCGCACCATCGAAGGTTCTATCCGTGCTTACGTGGCCACACAGAAACAAGCCAATGTATTGGCGCAACGAAATGAAATTGTACTTCATGTTAAAGAACAAATTGATCAGGTTTTGGATGGTTGGGGTTATCACCTTCAAGATCTTCAATTAAATGATATTACTTTCGATGAAGAGATTATGCGCTCTATGAGTCGCGTGGTGGCTTCCAATAACTTAAAAGCAGCAGCAGAAAATGAAGGTCAGGCTTTATTAATAACAAAAACCAAAGCAGCAGAGGCTGATGGAAATGCCATTAAAATTGCTGCAACGGCAGAACGCGAGGCTGCACAATTACGTGGACAAGGGATTGCTTTATTCCGTGCCGAAGTTGCACACGGTATGACGAAAGCAGCACAGGAAATGGAAGAGGCTAACCTAGATATCTCGGTGATTTTATTCACCATGTGGACAGAATCCATAAAGCACTTTGCAGAAAACGGAGATGGAAATGTAATCTTCTTAGATGGCAGCAGTGAGGGCATGAATAAAACATTAAAAGAAATGATGGCCATGCAACTGAATAAACCAAAAGAACCAAAGGCTAAACTTTAGTTGGCGCTTTAAACGAAGAAAGCCCTTAGATATTAAAATCTAAGGGCTTTACTTTTATATATGTTTCTTAGAACGAACCTAAGTTCATTACATAACTTCCTGATTGTTGCATAAAATCGCCCATTACTTTTAATGATTCATCTTCAATAAAATCGAATGTATCTTGTTTAGTAACTTTTTCTCCTTTTTTAATTGCAGGCAATCCTCTTAAAGCTCTTAAATCATTTTGTCTAGCTAACGATTTAGCTTCTTGAGCGTCACGCTCGGCTTTTAGTTTTGCTTCATTTAAAGGAACGGAAACTTCAGCATCACGTTTTTTAAGGTCTGCAATATCTTGTTTTAAATATTTAAAATCCAAGGATCCGTTAATACGTTGTTCGCTATTTTTTATTAAGCCTGCCTTAACTGCCGTTAAATTTGCAACTGGCTTAAAGCTAGAGCTTGCAACAACATCCCATGGTAATGCAGACGGCTCTGTATCCTCACCAATTTTATCCATTGGATAAACTGACGGGAAAGTAACATCTGGCGTAACACCTTTATGTTGAGTACTGCTTCCGGCCACGCGATAGAATTTAGCCATTGTTAAGTTTATCTGACCTAAATTAATATCAGCAGGATTAGCAGCCGATGGAGAAGTTCCGGTTGTTTTGTTTTTGGTAATCAAACTGGCTACACGTTGCAACATAGATGGATTAACCAGCTTATTTAAATCTATTGAAGATTGAACTGTTCCTTTACCATAAGTTTGGCTTCCCATAATAATTCCACGACCATAATCCTGAATTGCACCAGCAAAAATTTCAGAAGCTGAGGCACTTAAACGATCAACAATTACACCAAATGGGCCATCCCAGGTTACGCCTGCATTTTCATCTTCATCTACTTCAATTTTACCTCGTAAATCTTTAACCTGCACCACTGGGCCTTTATCGATAAACAAACCTGTTAATGAAATAGCCTCAACCAAAGAACCTCCACCGTTGCCTCGTAAATCCATTACAATAGCATCTACTTTATCGGTATTTTTTAAGGTATCAATTAATAACCTAACATCGCGGGTTGTGCTTTTATAGTTTTTATCGCCTGCATTTGCAGCTTTAAAATCAGCATAAAAAGCCGGTAAAGAAATTACGCCAATTTTATAAGTTTTACCGTTTGTATTAATCGTTTTAACTTTTTTCTTGGCAGATTGATCCTGAAGAATAATTTTCTCGCGAACCATTTCAATAATTACTGGCTTAGAAGACATTTCTTTTCCAACTGGAATAACTTTTAAACGAACTTTGGTACCCGCTGGGCCTTTAATTTTTGAAACGGTATTATCTAATCTCCATCCCACAACATCAACAAATTCGCCATCACCTTGTGCAACAGCAATAATTCTATCACCCGCACTCAATTGTTTCCCTTTAAAAGCAGGTCCACCGGCAATAATTTCTGAGATTTTAACCACTTCGTTTTCCAACTGTAAGCGGGCGCCAATCCCTTCGAAAGAACGAGACATATCTTCGTTAAAGGCAACTGCATTAGATGGATTAAAATAATTTGTGTGTGGATCTATCGATTCCGTAAAGGCATCCATCAAAATCTGGAAAACATCCTGATTGTTTGTTTTAGATGTTTGCGACTGCAAATTTTGATAACGCTTTGTTAAGGTTTCTACATTTTTTGCTTCAGAAGTTCCGGCTAAATTTAAATTAACCAGCTCATATTTAACACGCTTTTTCCAAGTATCGTTTAACGTAGCTGCAGAAGTTGCCCATGGCATTTTCTCTCTATCGTAAACGTAAGTATCATTTTGATTGAAATCGAACTTGGTTTTAATAGATGCTAAAGAAACCGTAAAGTATTCATTTAATCTTTTAGCATAAACGTTATAAATATAAAATGGACCACTTAAATCGCCATTTTTAAAGTCGTCATCCAAGGTAAATCTGTATTTTTCAAATTCTTTGATATCTGAAGCAAGAAAATAGTTTTTTCCCTGATCCAAAGCTTTAATGTATTTATCTAAAATTAATGAAGAGATAGAATCGTTGATTTGAATTTTTTTGTAATTATAACTTTCAATCAAATTCACTACTTCCTTAATAACAAGTTGTTGCTGCTCATCTGGTTTCACGTTCGTAATGCCTTCAACAACCGGTTGAGGTTTTGGTGCGGCATGACAAGCAAGTACTGCAGCAGTAAAAATTACAAAAAATATTCTCTTTAACATCTCTTTAAATAATTTAAAATCCATTTCTAATTCTATATAGCCAATATGATACCATTTTAGCGAAAAAACAAAAAAGAGACAGCAATATTACCGTCTCTTGTCAAAACGTATCAAATCTAACTAAAAGCTTTTTATTAAGCAATTCTTTGATTTAACGTTAGCTACTTATTTTTGTTTTAAAATACTGGGCTAAATCCTGACAGCCAAACTTCTATAAGTTGTAGACTCAAATTAAGTTGGAAAGGTTTAAATATTCTTGACGAAAATATTAATTCGGCATTTGTTAGATAATCTTGTGCTCATAACCATATTTAAGTAAACCGATTACACTTTGAGTTGAAGTTTTTCTGAAAATATTTTTGCGGTGAGTTTCTACCGTTCTTTCGCTGATAAAAAGTTTATCGGCAATTTGTTTGTTGCTCAGCTCCTTTTCTATCAACCTAATAATTTCTATCTCTCTATTGGTTAAAGCCCCAGTTCCATTTTGATGGGTTGGCATTTTCATTAATTCTGCGGTAACTTCTTCACTAAAATAAGTATGGCCGTTAATAATCTGGCTCAAAGCATAAAGCAACTCTTGTTTTCCGGTGTTTTTAAGGATATAGCCTGATATCCCAGCCTCAATCATTTCCCGGATGACCTGTTTATCACCAAACATAGATAGTGCAAGAACTTTAATGGTTGGAAATCTTTTCTTAACCAATCTGGTCAATTCTACCCCGCTCATATCTGGCATATTAATATCCGTTAAAAGGATATCCGTTGGGGTTACTTCTAGTTGGTTAAGCGCATCTAAGGGTCGATTACAGTAACCAACAACCCGGTAGCTATTTTCATTATTCAGTAACGATTGGATTCCATCAATAACCAACTGATGGTCATCAACAATAAAAAGTTTATTTTTAATATCTATCATTTTATGCTACTAAAGGGATATGAATGGCAACAAGAGTTCCACGACCTGGTTCTGAAGAAAAATCTACGCTTCCTTTTAAGTACGCCACCCGGCTGATTATATTTTTTAAACCCAAACCGTTAAAATTTTCTGACAGGCTGGTATCAAAACCTTTTCCGTTATCTTCAATCATGGCCTCAATTCCATCCGCATCTTTGTTTAATTGGATATCCAAGCTATTTGCCTTAGCATGTTTGATAACATTATTTACAGATTCTTGGATTACGCGATAAAGCACAGTCTCTACATTTTGATCTAACCTTTCATTCAAACCAAAAGTTTCCAAATTGATTTTTAATTTTCGGGCATCAATTTTATCTATAAAATCTCTAATTGCAGCAGTTAACCCCGATTTAAGCAAAACATTTGGCGCCATTTGATGCGCTATTACCCTAACCTCCTTGCAACTTTCATCAACAAGATTTAAAGTTTTTCCAAACATTTTTTCATCGTGCTCATCTTTAAAATCAAGATTTTCGGCTATGCCAGAAAGATTCATTTTAACTGCAGAAAACATTTGCCCTAATCCATCGTGCAGTTCGGAAGCAATACGTTTGCGTTCATTTTCTTCGGCAATTAACACTGCTTTTGTTGCTAAATCCTGTTGCTTTATAACTTCAGCTTGCAATTTGCTTTCCTGTTTTAGTTTATATCGGTTATAAAGCAAAAAAGAAAAAAGAATGGCGAAAACAAAAGTTCCTGCAATTATCCAAATCATAATGTTTCGCTTGGCAACCTCTAACTTTTGAACTTTATTATCTGCATTTAAAAGTTTAATCTGTTGTTCCTTTTTTTCTGTTTCGTAAACGATTTGGAGCTCGTTAATTTTATCGGCATTCTCTTTGTTGTAAATGCTATCTTTAAGTGCAACGCTTTTTTTATAGGAGCTTAGAGAACCTTCTAAATCTTCTTTGTCTTCGTAAACTTTCGATAAATTATTGTAGGCTTCCCTTAGATAATCTTTAGCATCCAGCTCGATAAAGTAATTTATACTCTTATTGATGTTTTTTTCGGCTTCTGGATAATTTTTGAGTTTCGAGTAACATAGGCCAATGTTTTTGTAACAGCTCGCTTCACCCAGTTTATCTTTCATAAACAACCTAAATTGCAACGACTGATTATAAAATTTCATGGCTTCGGCATAGTTCCCTTTTTCAAAATAAATCTGCCCTATGCTATTGTAAATGGTGGCCAGGTCGTTTTTATTATTGGAAGATTTAGTTAACCCAACGGCTAAATTTGCATACTTTAGGGCTTGATCATAATTTTTTGCTTCAAAATAATACAGAAGCATTCCTGAATAAGCATTTGTTAATGTAGAAGTAGAGTTATTCTTTTTACTCAACAGGATTGCCCTTTCAAAGTAGGATTTAGAAATAACCGATTTTTTATAATTGCGATAGATGTTCCCAATATTGACCAAAACGATTGCCTGCTTAACTTCCTCGCCATTTTCTTCATAAATTTTAAGCGCCTTAGTCATGTATTCTATCGCTTCATCATATCTGCCCTGTTGTTTATAAATAACGGCGATATTGGATAACGAACCAACGGCCTTAACCTTTAAACCGAGTTTATCGCGAATGCTGTACGCTTTTAAATGATTTTCTAAAGCTTCTTTAAATTTGTTTACCCGCGTATAGGTGTTACCTATATCACTGTAAGCTAGCGCAATAGACTCTTGATTGTTGAACTTTTTGGCGAGCCTAAGTTCTTCGTTCCCAAAATATAAGGCTTTATCAAAATTTACAAAGCCATATCCCCAGCACAAATCGCCATAGGCTATTATTTTAACAGAATCACTTTTAGAAGATTTAACAATGTTTTCCAAGCTATCCAACGATCGTTGGTTTTGGGCATAAGTTTTTAAGGCAGGCAAAAAAGATAGGCACAAAAATGCCAATAAGAAATAATTTTGGGGACGACCTATCATAGCAATAAACAACAGCAAAGAATTGTTAAACAATGCTTTGCCTAATTTAACCCATGATTGCGGTTAATTATATACTAACTTTTAAGTATTTTTTTGCCGGAAGTTTATTTTTTTGGAGAGATTTTAATGGCAATAAGTTCTCTTGCATCTTTAATCTGAGCTTTATATTGAGAAGTTTTAATAGAATTTGCCAACCACTCGGCACTTTTTAAATCTCTTAAAGCCAAGGTAAAATCTTTCTTCCTAATTTTTACCTGAACAATGCCCAACATAGATTCTATATAGGAATTGTTGCTTTTAAGCTGTTTGGCCAGAATACCCTGCTGTGTATAAAACCACATAGATTGCGTGTACTTATTGCTGGCCAAATAAACTTTCCCTAACAAATTGTAAGTATTCATTAAGCCATTTTTGCTGCCCATTTTCGAATAGTTTTTAAGCGCAACATTAAGCAAAATTTGTTCGGCATCAGTAAAGCGACCCAACTGGTAATGCATATTGCTCATCTTAATAATTGCCTGGCCGTACCTGTTAAAGTTTTTAACAGCACTATATTCGAAGGCTGCTTTACCAAATAATGTTAATGCTTCATTAAAATCTCCTTTTTTTTCAAAATCTTCGGCTTCATCGAAAAAGGTATTTCCATCTGCTTCATCAAATTTAGAAACTGCTATATTAATGGCATTTCCGCCGTTAGGCTCCTGAATTTCAATGCGATCGATGTTTTGAGCGTACAGTTGTAATGAGGCAAAAAGGCTAATAAAAGCCAAAACTATTTTGGTCATGCAACAAAAATAATACTTTAATTACAATTTTAGCTAAATACCTGTAAATTAACATCAAATGATGCCCAGACCATATAAGGATGCGAATCGCAGTGGTAAATTTCGCCTTTTGCCGAGATTCCGACAACACCGGCAAAACCATCATAAGGTTTAAGTTCGGTAAAAGATTTATCGCAGGCATCCTTTAAAGAAAATCCATCTGTAACACGAGTAACAATCTTGGCAGCTAGGGCTGTACTTGTGATATCTTCGCCTACGCCTGTACAAGAAATTCCGGCAAATGGATTGGCATAATTACCAGCTACAGTAGCAGAATCGCTTACCCTGGAAGGAATTTCAAATCCTTTTCCACCTGTTGATGTGGCAGCGGCTAAATTACCATCGGCATCTAAAGCTACACAGCCAACGGTTCCTTTATTATTTTTCTGATTTAGCTTGGCCTCATATTCGGCTTGTCGCTGATCGGTTATTGGATTAAAATATTCAAACCCGTTTAGGCGGGCAAAGTTCTGTGCACCATCGCCACTTAAAACACGATCATCGTAACCAATTAAGTTTTGAGCAATTTCGATTGGATTTTTAACATCCTCTATATTGATCACACCGCTAAATTTTTCGGTTTTACCATCCATTAAAGAAGCACTTAACCTTACTTTTCCATCACTCTGAATTTGTGATCCAATACCTGCATTAAAAAGATCATTATCTTCTAAAAGTGCTACAGTATAAACCACTGTTTCTAAAGCGGTATGTGTTTTTAAATATTCGTGCCCAAGCGTAACTATCTCTGCCAAAGCATTTTGCTTAGCCTTTTTTGTTTCTTGGTTTGTTGATGACTCACTGAAAAAGCCACCATGTATAATAAGTTTCATTTATTTTAGTATCAAGATATTAGGAGCAAGTATCAAGAAATGAAATTGTCTTCAAATTAAATTATCCTACCGGAACAACTTTTGGGTGATGAATAACCAAACTGTGATCGGTTAAATCGTAAACATCGCCATCGCACATAACATGCACCACCATATTTTTAATAGAAACGGGTTGGCCCATTTCTACGTCAGTTAAATTGGTATCGGCCATGTTTCTTCCATCAACTAAAATAACCATACCAGAACCAATAGCCTCCATAATATGTCCATCAGAGATGAAAAGGCCGGTATCTTCACCCAAACCAATCCCTAAAATACCTGGATTACTTGCCGCAGCATACAATAAACGACCAATTCTACCACGTTGCACAAAATGCGTATCAACAATCACATCATCAATAAAACCTAAACCGCCAGTAATTTTTACTTCACCTTTAAGCAAAGCATCTTTGCTGCTTCCTTGGTAAATCATATTTTTTGAACTTGCTGCAGCACCTGCTGATGTGCCCGCAATAACAACAGGTTCATTTTTGTATTTTTCCAATAAAATCTGATGAATTTTAGTTCCACCAAAAATTGAAGATAAACGAAGTTGATCACCTCCAGTAAAAACGATAACATCTGCTGCTTTAATTCTTTCACAATTCTCTAAAGAATTTGCTTCCTCACGGTTTGTGATATTTAAAACGCCTAAATTATGAACATCTAATTGAGCGTAGGCTTTAATGTATTCTTCACCAACTTTTTCTGGCATTAAAGAAGCTGTGGTAATTATCTCAAAACGCGATTCTACGTCTTTTGTCGATTCTGTAGTAATCCTTTTTAGAATTCCACGCTCAAAAAAATTCATGTTTTCAGGCAAGCCAAACTGCGTTTCCGCAAAGCTACCTGTGTTTATTGCGCCGCCTATAATGATGAGTTTACCCTTCGGAACCATTCTTTGTGTATATATTATTGTATCAAAAAACTCAAATATATCAGCTTATGATAAAAAACACGACTTTTTTTGTCAATAATATTCACTTTATTAACAAACGTTGAAATTATTTCGATTAAAATCTACCTTCTTTAGCCTAAAAACAAAACAAATATCCTTAAAAATTGATTTAGGTATTTGGACTGCCGTTTTTCAAAATAATTGTATAATTTACAATCACCAATTTATATAAAACATAATCGAGTTTAATGGGCGCAGAATTGCTTGTTGATAAATTAAAACAGACAGATTTTTAAAATGAAGATATCAAACATACAAGTATTAAGAGGGCCAAATATATGGTCGATAAGTCGCAAAAAGCTCATCCAAATGCGTTTAGATTTGGAAGAATTAGAACAAAGACCAACCAATGTAATTGATGGTTTTGGAGAGAGATTGGAGAAACTAATTCCCAGCATGTTCAGTCACCGCTGTTCGAAAGGAGTTGAAGGCGGTTTTTTTGCAAGGGTAAAAGAAGGAACTTGGATGGGGCATGTAATTGAACATATTGCATTAGAAATTCAAACCATTGCAGGGATGGAAACTGGATTTGGCCGCACCAGACAAACCAAAACCGAAGGTATATATAACGTAGTATTTAGCTATTTAGAAGAAAAAGTTGGCGTTTATGCTGCTCAAGCAGCTGTAAATATAGCCCAGGCGCTTATTGATAATGTTGAATATGATTTGGAGCATGACATTAGGCGGATGAAGGAAATTCGTGAGCTGGAGGCGCTTGGCCCAAGTACAGGTTCTATTGTTGAAGAAGCGGTGAGCAGAAGTATTCCTTGGATCAGATTAAATAAAAGCTCTTTAGTGCAATTAGGTTATGGCAAAAACCAGGTTCGTTTTAGGGCAACCATGACGGAAAAAACCAGCAGCATTGCGGTTGATATTGCCAGTAATAAAGAAGAAACCAAACGATTATTAACAGAAGCGGCCATTCCTGTAGCTTCTGGTGTTACCATTTCGAATCCCGATGATTTAGAAGCGTCTGTTAAAAAAGTAGGTTTTCCCCTGGTTTTTAAGCCTCTTGATGGAAATCATGGCAAAGGAGCAACCATTAATGTTAAAACTTTAGAAGCGGCCAAAGCAGCTTTCGAATACGCCAAAACATATTCTCGCAGGGTAATCATCGAGAAATTTATTACGGGATACGATTTTCGCGTTTTGGTAATCGATCATAAAGTTGTGGCAGCAGCTCAACGTGATCCGGCACATGTTAAAGGAAATGGAATCCATACCATTCAAGAATTAATTGATAAGGAAAATGAAGATCCACGCCGTGGTTATGGGCATGAAAACGTTTTAACAGAAATTTCTGTAGATCGCGATACTCTGGATTTGTTGGCAAAGAAAGAATATACGCTAGAAACCATTCCGGAAAAGGGTGAGGTAGTTTATTTAAAATCGACCGCGAATTTAAGTACCGGTGGAACATCAATTGATGTAACGGATGTTGTTCATCCACAGAATATTTTTATCTGCGAGCGAATTTCGAGAGTAATTGGATTGGATATCTGCGGTATCGATATTATGGCGCAAAACCTAACACAGCCCCTTACCGAAAACGGAGGTGTGGTTTTGGAAGTGAATGCGGCTCCAGGATTTAGAATGCACTTAGCACCAAGTGAAGGACTACCAAGAAATGTTGCAGCATCTGTAATCGATATGCTTTATCCGCAAGGCAAGTTATCGCAAATTCCGATTATAGCAGTAACTGGAACCAACGGAAAAACTACGACCACTCGTTTAATTGCACATATTGTTAGAAGCAATGGAAAACGTGTAGGCTTTACCACAAGTGACGGCATTTACGTGCATAACACCATGTTGATGCAGGGCGATACGACAGGTCCAGTGAGTGCAGAATTTATTTTGAAAGATCCAACTGTTGAGTTTGCAGTTTTAGAAACCGCCCGAGGTGGAATTTTACGTTCGGGTTTGGGTTTTAACGCCTGCGATATTGGCGTAGTAACCAACATTCAGGAAGATCACTTAGGTATTTCTGATATTCATAACCTTGACGATTTAACAAGGGTTAAAGAAGTTGTTATTGGGGCTGTGCGCAGAAAAGGCTGGGCAGTTTTAAATGCCGACAATGGCTATTGTGTTAAAATTGGAAGAGACGCCCGCTGTAATGTTGCCTATTTTAGTATGGATGAAAATAATCCGGTAATCAAGGATCATTGCAAAAAAGGCGGAATAGCAGCCATTTATGAAAATGGTTACATCACCATTAAAACAGGCGATTGGAAATTAAGGGTGGATAAAGCCACACACATTCCGTTAACTTTTGGTGGTTCGGTAAACTTTATGATCCAGAACGTTCTTGCAGCAACTTTGGCCGCTTATTTATGGGGCTACAAACCAGAAGATATTCGTTTATCACTCGAAACCTTTATTCCTTCTGCCGCACATACTCCAGGAAGAATGAATGTATTTAGGTTCAAGGATTTTAAAGTATTGGTAGATTTTGCACATAATCCTGATGGATTTAACGGGGTAAAGGCATACTTACAAAGTGTTGAGGCTACCAAACACGTAGGCATTATCTCTGGAACGGGAGACAGAAGGGATGAGGATATTATGGAAACGGCCAGAATTGCAGCACAGATGTTCGATAAGATTTACATCTGTCAGGAAAAATATTTACGTGGTCGCCAGCAACAAGAATTAATCGATTTGTTGGTTAAGGGAATTCACGATGTTGATCCAAATAAAGAAATTGTAATTAACAATAAAAGTACAGAATGTTTGGAAGATGCAATTAATACCGCAGTTAAGGGCTCTTATATTACCATTCTAAGTAATACAATTGATAATACAATTCAAAGAGTTACAGAACATTTGGACAGAGAATTAGAGTCGTAAAACGTCAATTAAAATTTAAACACATAAAAAAAGCATCTCAATTGAGATGCTTTTTTATTTGCGATTCTTAAAATTAAGCTTGAGAATCGCGTAATCTTTTAATTTCATCATGCGAACGTCTTAAAGACGATTTCTGATCAGAAATTAAATCTCTTACATTAGAAGGTAGATCTTCTTCTTCCAAAGCCATTTTATAAGCATTTTGAGCGGCATCTTCGCCAAACTCGCAATTATTTAATACTGTTTGACGATCGTGACCAGTGAAAAGTGCTTTAACATCCATCCAGCCTCTGTAAATTTTACCAGAGGTTGTCGTGCCGGTTTCAATATCTTCACCAGATGCGGCAACTTCGGTAGCTAAAGCCATTTTATATTTCTGGCTTTCTTCGATCATATTTAGAAATAGAGATTTTAAATCTGCATCGCCGTCTTTTAATTCTTTGCGTGCTCTTTCATAACCTTCTATGCGGTCATTATTAATTTGAATAAGGTCGTTTAATACCTCTGCTGTTGCTGTTGTAGTTTTCATGTTTTTTATAGATTTTGATGTATAAAAAGAACAGGATCAAGGAGAAAAGGTTTGTCATTTTTAAAAAAAGGATATTCGTAAAAGCTATAAGATGTATAAACATATTAGTTTAACATTAAGATAAAGTCGCAAATTTTTTACCTAAAATTTCGAGTTAATAAATGCAGATTGCAAACATTCAAATTTACATACTGTTATAAAATTATGAGCGCTTTTACCCAAAACCCGCCAGATGGAGGTACCATATATACCGAAACAAATTTAAGTCAGTTTTTCCCAGAACCCTTAAATACAATAACGAGCTGTTTCTTTTTGGCAATTGCCGTTTATTGGACATTTAAGCTTTGGGGAGATTTTAAGCAACATACCTTTTTGTCTATTGCATTGGTTTTACTGTATATTGGCGGCATCGGCGGAACAACTTACCACGGTTTAAGGCGTTGGCCAATTTTTATAATGATGGATTGGATGCCAATTATGTTGCTTTGTTTATCAGCTGGTGTCTATTTTTTAGCCAAACTAACCAAATGGTACTACGCAGTATTGATTGTAGTCATTTATGCCCTCTTTCAATTTTTCCTGCGCAGACAGTTTACAGGAGGCGATTTTCAAATTTTCATTAATATTAATTATGCATTCATGGCAGCCTTGGTTTTATTTCCGGTATTTGGTTATTTGGTTAAAACAGAGTGGCTAAACGGTAAATGGGTGGGCTTTGCATTGATTGCCTTTGTTTTTGCCTTAACTTTCCGCATTGCTGATAAGTGGGAAGTTTTAAGCGTGGGCACTCACTTTCTTTGGCACACCTTTGGGGCAGTTGCCTCATTTTGCATGCTTAATTATATTTATCTAGGGAATGTTAGAAAAGTTAAATCTTAACTAAATCTTCATTCTTAAAAGGTGTAAAAAAATTACCTTAGCTAAAACAAAAATTTAGCAATGAAAAAATTACTCATTTTATCTGCCCTTGTTTTGGGCTTAAACTTTTCATCTAATGCCCAAGGCATTTTAGGTAAGGCAACATCAATCGCAACATCTGCAGGTTTTGATGTAAATAGTTTAACTTCTGGAATTTTAGGAAAATTAACCCCTGCCTTAAGCTTAACGGCTGCTCAGAAACCAAAGGTAACCACAATTGTTAAAGATTTTTTAGTTCAAAAAGCAGCTGCTTTAGCAACTAAAAAAACGGATGCAACGGCTTCTGCAACTAAAGTAAGCAGTTTATTATCTGGCTTAAAATCTAAATTAGGCACAGCATTAACTGTTGCGCAACTAGCAAAGTTTAGCTCTTTAAAACCTGCTACCAATACACCAAGCAATGTACTTTCGCAATTGTTTTATTAAAGAGAAAGAGGCTGCATCGTAATTTAATTCTGTCACATTGAGCTTGTCGAAATGCTTCAAATATATTTTTTGAGTCTTTAGACAAGCTTAGGATGACCATTGAGATTTATGATCCAGCCTCATAATTACATTTTAGAATGAGCTTTAGAATAATTTAGTTTTTCATTACCAATGGCATATTCAATGCCTCCTAGTAAGTGTCTTAAAAACTTATCTTCTGCCCAGGTTTCATTTGTGTGCCCCATAGAAGTGTAAAAAGCCCTACCGCCATCAAAACTATGATACCAGCTAAATGGATGGAAAGTGCCGTTTTTACCACCATTATATGATGTTTCATCAATTGTAATCAGCACCTTAATATCTGGATTAATATCTTTAAAATTGTACAGTTCATCTTTGTGCATCCAAACCGAATCGGTTAAAAATTTTGTTGATGGATGCTTTTTATTTTTAACCACAAATCTTGCTTCCTGAACTGCAGGGTGACTGGTAAAGTAAGCACCAGCAAGTTTCCCATACCATGGCCAATCGTACTCGGTATCAGTTGCGGCATGAACACCAACATAACCGCCACCTGCCTGAATATATCTTTCGAAAGCAACTTGTTGTGTGTTATCCAAAACATCACCTGTTGTACTTAAAAAAATTACGGCGGCATAATTTTTTAAATTTTCTTCGGTAAACTTTGAAGCATCTTCTGTAGTATCTACCGCAAAATTGTGTTCTAAGCCCAGCTTTTGGATGGCCAGTTTGCCAACACCAATAGATGCATGTCTAAATCCCTTTGTTTTAGAAAACACTAAAATTTTCGGTGTTTTTTTTGCCGAGATATAACTCTGAAAAATAATAAGCGAAGCAATTAAAAGGCAGATAGAAAAAAATCTTTTCATGAAAATATTTGGTTAGGGTGAATCCTTGTAAAGTGTGAATTTAAGAAAGTTGTTTGATAATTTCTATACATCTTTCTTCCACTTGCTTACAAACGGGCTCAAATAACGAATCATCCCAATAAGGATCTGTAACTTCATCGTTATCTAAAAATAATTTAACCTTTTCCCGCTCCTCAACGGTTCTTGCCAAGCGCTGAACATCAATTAAATTGTTTCGATCCATTACAAAAATAATATCGTAACGGTTAAACATGTCTTGACTAAATTGCTGAGCCCTTTGATTGCTGATGTCGTAACCGATCTGTTTTGCAGCCAAGGTACTTCTACGATCAGGGGCTTTTCCAATGTGCCAATTTCCAGTTCCGGCCGAGGCAATTTCCCAGTTTAAATTTTCTTTGTCGGTTAGATGGCGCATAATGCCTTCTGCCAAAGGCGAGCGACAAATATTGCCCAGACAGACCATTAAAATTTTCAAATATTTATTTCTTAGCGGTGTATGTGTAACTTACAGTGTAAGTAATGTTATTCTCTGTATAAACGTAATTATTGGTTATTATGTTTCCGCTTAAATTGTAAATGCTTATGTGTCCAAACCCGTCATCAAGTTTAATTTCATTGCCAGTTTTTGTCCACTTTGCATTTTTAAAACTAATCATATCGCATAATGGACCAGTTGATGTAAATGCATAAGATCCATCTTTAGAAAAGACCAGTGTAAAATTATTATTTAGGCAGGAAGATGAACCAGATATCAGCATCAAATTCGTTTCTGACTTTCCATCTACCACCTTGGCAGGAGTAATTGTTGCAGATGCCAATGGCCAGTTGTATGTGGTTATGTCGACAACCTCAGAAACAGTTTTCTTTTTGCAAGCAAATGCTAAACAAATGGTCACAATTAGTAATATTTTTTTCATAGCTTTTTTTGGTTTCTACTTAAACGAGTCGACAGGCAAAATAGCTACAGTAAAATAAATTAATATGCGTTACAGAAACTAGCCATAAATATCGTTAAGCATTTTGGCCAAGCGAACGCCACCTCTTAATAACTGTTGATTAAGGGTATCTACCCATTCAAAATTATAGCGATAGCTTAATTTAGAATCTGGTTTAGTATGATCATAAATTTTAGCACACACATTATATGATTCGTAAATGCAATCTTTAAGGCTTGTATTCTGCCAGTTGTAAAGTTGCACTGCTGATGGATGATTAATCGCTTTAGCAAATTCTGTATAGCTTAATTGCTGATATTCTATTAACTGTTCATCCCAAACTTTGTGCAAATTGGATTTTTCGTTAAACCATAGGACCGAAACACGGTTACCGCCTAAATCTTCTTTGTGCGCAACATGCATGGGCTGACACAAATCGCCAGCCATGTGAACAAGCATTCTTAAAGCCAGTTTCTTTTGATCGGCAGTGCTGTTCGTCTTTTTTAATATTGCAATTAAATCGGGGATTTTATTGTAAAGATTTGGTGTCTTTTCAGTTTCTAGAATGTTGTAAACACCAGCCTTATCCAATCCGCCAGGCAAATTAACAAAGTGCCAGTTGTACATGTAATTGTAAGTAGAATCTGATTTAATAAAATCGCCCCAGTTTGCAGACATGGCCAAACTTTCTGAACCTAAGATGGCCTGAATGGCCTTACGTGTTTTTACTTTTAGATAACTATCGGCAATTTCGCCAACCACGCGGTGACCAATCATTCCCCATGCATTTGCCTGGATGGGCAAATAAGCCAAAACTCCGAAGACTAATGCGCTGGTTAATTTTTTTCTTATTGATGTAAATATCATTTTATAATTCTTTTTGTACGCAGGTAACTTTTTCTTTGAGGGTTAATTTAATTTCACGCTGATCACTTAAACTTTCAAGAAGCAAGGTATCTGCCGAACGTTTTTTTATCAAAAAGTTTTTATCGTAACGTCCGATTCGATAGCAACCTGAAATTTTCTGTTTGTAATTGGCGTAAGTAAAAGTAGCCCCAACAAATAACGTATCGCCTTTTACTGCATAAATACCTTTGGCATATTCTTTCCATACACCGTTATTGTAACAGGAATCTTCGTAAAAATTAACCTTACTGTGGGTTACAAAATCAATGTAAACCGAATCGCAGGTAAACTTAAAATGATGCTGGGTATAATTGGTTAACTTATTGCTAAAAGCTACAGAGTCTTCGTTCCAAACACCTTGCATAAATGCTTCGCCTTTGCCCTGAATGTTTGGACGAGAAGTACAAGAAAGCTGTAAGATGGAAAAGGTAAAAAGGAGAATGTACAAACGCCTTGGCCATGAAGAAAGCTTGATTGTTTTGAAACCAAGAAGTTTATTAATTGATTTTGGCATTTTTCGAAAGGCAATTATCTTTTAATTCTTAAGCACTATTTTGAGTTGATTAAACCCGATTGACGCAGAAAGCTTTTTTGTTTGAAACAACGTTAATAATCTATCATGCTGAGGCACGAAGCATCTGCAACCCATGAAACAGATGCTTCATGCCTCAGCATGACAGCAGTTGAAAAACTTGAAGCAAAAGCGGGGCTACCGTAACCAAAGCACGCATTGCCCAGCTTTTCTAAAACTCTATACCCCTAATGGGACTTTCCTGAACTTCGTATAATTACGCTTCAGAAAAAGATTCCCCCTTCGAGGGGTTATTTTAAGCTTCCAACCATATCTTCTGGGCGCACCCACTCATCAAATTGTTCGTTGGTTAATAAGCCCAACTCAACGGCTGCAACTTTTAATGTTTTATTTTCCTTGTGTGCTTTCTTGGCAATTTTGGCTGCATTTTCATAACCAACATGCGGATTTAAAGCTGTAACCAACATCAGCGAGTTTTGTAAATGCTTTTCTATTTCTGGTAAATTAGCCGTAATGCCTTCAGCACATTTATCGTTAAAAGAAACACAGGCATCGCCAATTAAACGTGCAGATTGCAATACATTGGCCGCAATTAAAGGTTTAAAAACATTAAGTTCGAAATGGCCAGACATACCGCCCACTGAAACTGCAACATCATTACCCATAACCTGAGCGCAAACCATTGTCATTGCTTCCGGCTGTGTCGGATTAACTTTTCCCGGCATGATAGAAGAACCCGGCTCGTTATCTGGAATTACAATTTCGCCAATGCCACAACGCGGGCCCGAACTTAACATACGCACATCGTTAGCTACCTTCATTAATGCCACTGCTGTACGTTTCAAAGCACCAGAAAGTTCCACCATTGCATCGTGTGCGGCTAAGGCTTCAAATTTATTTGGCGCCGTAACAAAAGGCAAACCTGTTAAATCGGCTATTTTTTCAGCCACCAAAACATCGTATCCTTTTGGGGTATTTAAACCTGTACCAACAGCTGTACCGCCCAATGCCAGCTCTGCAACCATTACCAAAGCATTTTTAATGGCTCTGATGCTGTTATCAATTTGCTGAACGTAACCAGAAAATTCCTGCCCTAAGGTTAATGGGGTTGCATCCATAAAATGGGTACGACCAGTTTTAACAATCGAACTAAATTCTTCTACCTTTTTAGCCAAAGTATTTCTCAGTTTTTCTAACCCTGGAATTGTATTTTCAACTGTTAATTTATAGGCTGCAATGTGCATTGCGGTTGGGTAAGTATCGTTTGATGATTGCGATTTGTTTACATCATCATTCGGGTGAAGTACTTTTTTATCATCAGCCAAAGAACCTCCGTTAATTACGTGAGCACGATTTGCGATAACCTCGTTGCCGTTCATATTACTTTGCGTACCTGAACCAGTTTGCCAGATTACCAAAGGAAACTGATCATCCAACTGGCCAGCAATAATTTCATCGCAGGCTTTTGCAATTAAATCTGCTTTCTCTGCAGAAAGTACACCAAGCTCGGTATTGGCTTGTGCAGCTGCTTTTTTTAGGTATCCAAAAGCATGGATAATTTCTTTAGGCATTGAACCTTCTGGCCCGATTTTGAAGTTATTGCGTGAGCGTTCGGTTTGTGCACCCCAATATTTATCTGCAGGCACCTGCACCTCGCCCATGGTATCGTGTTCTATTCTGAAACTCATGATGGTTTTAATTTTTGTTGTCGCAAATTTAAGTTTTTTGCCTATAAAGCAAGGTATTATATTCGATATTTACTGGGCATGTTTCCGCTTATTTTTCCCTCGGTTTGATTACACGGATTTTATGATTTCACAGATTTTATTTTGAAAAGGTACTGAAGTAGTTGTTGGCTTGGTTTCGGTCCCGCTGATTCGCTCCAATCTTTTTGTGATTGTCAGTCTGAGCCTGTCGAGACCTGCAAACAAAAAAGTATTTCCGCTACCATCGGGTTTGGGTGGCATGGATACTACTATTAACAAAGATTGCATAATGCAGATTTTGGCTAAAGCCTAGGGCGCTTAAACGTTTTTCCGTTGGTTGAAACCAACGGAAAAGGATGGAAAGCAACACATACGCTCAACTGCAAAACCATCACTACCTGTTTTGCAAATCTTCGCTATTCATTGCCGTTCGACTAAAGCCAACGAAATAAATTCTATTCCAAACCATCTAAATACTAAGTTGATAATTGCATTTACTATTTTGGTGTTTTGTAAGCCAGCTTTTAAATGGAGGTTTATGAAAATTTTACATTATGAAAAAAATAGTCTTCCTATTTCTCAACCTTGTTATTGCGGTATCTACAGCCAATGCGCAAAAAGGCATCAACTTTTCTTATTTGTACAGTAGCGGACATAAACTGCTCATGTGTGTTGATAGTTTAGCGAAAAACGTTTACTATGACAATAAATTCTCCAATCAGCCTCAAACAGCTTTTAATTATTTACCTGAAGTTAACAACTTAAGCATCCAAATATATTTTGATAAGAAAGACAATGTTAAGAGTTATCGTTATACAATATTAGTAGATAATAAACCCATCTTAGTTAATCAGTCAATCAATGAAGCGCAATTAACCGATGTTCAAATACCGGAACACTTAGGCTTTAAAAGGCTCGGTATTTTTCCAATAAAGGGCAAGAATGTTACGACCTTAATTTACAACATAGACAAGCCTCTTAATATTTATAAATCTATTTTTTATGGAAAACCTATTCCTAGAGCGAAAATCATAGGTTTTTCAAAACTCGCTAAAGGTGAGCACGGCTTTTACGTTACCTGGACTACGGATATAAAAGATAAAACAAACCTCAGTTTTGCTAAAAAAGATGTAGGAATTACAGTTGTAAAAGATAAATCAGATATAGATTACCTTTACTATATCTCAATACGAGACAAGCAAACAAATAAAATAATTTTTAAATCAACTGCTTGGGAATACGGTGGTTTAATTGACGATAATGAGTTTTTACCTTACGTGAAGATTGATAAAAGCGTATTCAAAAAATCGGGAGATTATGAAATTATTATTCAGCCATATCTCAGATGGAATATTTCACCAAAAGAAAAGGAAAAATACACAACAAGACAAATTCTTAGTATAACTTTGGATGAAGAAAACTTTACAACCAAAGAATTAATCACCTCAGGATTATTATTTTCACTCATCGTTGGCGCAATAACAGGTAGCTTAGTGGTTTATATTAAAAACCGACAAACGAAGAAAAAAGTCGCTGAACAATCCAAACAAAAAGAGCTTGCTCAACTTCAGCTCAATTCAGTTCGGTCACAGTTAAATCCGCATTTTTTATTTAACGCTTTGGCTGGAATTCAAAACCTCATGAACAAAAACGAAGTCGACAATGCGAATCGTTACCTGACCAAATTTGCCCGACTAACCCGAAATGTACTAGAGAGCAAAGAACTAATTAGCTTAACGGATGAAAAAAAATTGTTGGATGATTATCTTCAAATGGAACAATTAAGATTTGGTTTTCAATATAAGATTAATGCAACAACAGATTTAGATACCGAAAACATAGAAATACCAGCAATGCTTTTACAGCCCTTTGCCGAAAATGCTGTGAAGCATGGCATTGCCGAAAAAGGAAATGCTGGAATTATTGAAATAGCATTTAAGAAAAAATCTTCTGATCTTATCCTCCTAATTAAAGATAATGGCAAAGGTTTCGATTCTTCTAAAGATTACAACGGCTTAGGTTTGGCACTCAGCAAAAACCGGATATCTTTACTCAATACAATTTACAAAGACAGCCCTTTTGTTTTGAATATCCAATCGGATATGAACGGAACGGAAATTACAATTATGATAAAACAATGGCTTTAAAATGAGGGCAATTTTAGTTGATGATGAACAAGCAAACTTAGAAAACCTTCAAGTTTTGCTTTTAAAAAACTGTCCCGAAGTTAAGGTTGTAGCGCTATCCAATAATATAGAAAACGCATTTGATCAAATAAATCTACACCGCCCGGATTTACTTTTTCTCGATATTCAAATGGGTAAAACTACTGGTTTCGATTTGCTCAATATGCTTGGAGAAAAATCTTTCGAAGTTATTTTTGTAACGGCTTATGATAATTATGGAATCCAGGCCGTAAAATTTGCGGCCTTGGATTATCTACTTAAACCCGTAGATCCCGATGAATTAAAAGTTGCGGTTGGCAAAGCCGAAGAACGGATTAAAAGTAAATTCAACAGTGATCAGCTTAATTTTTTACTTAATCAAATTAAACGTACGGAACCGAATGTTCCCAAAATCGCTTTGCCCCAACAGCACGAGATTCGTTATGTTTCGGTTGAAGATATTGTGCGATGTGTTGCCGATAATACCTACACGTTTTTCTATTTAGTAAACGGCGATAAAATTTTAATATCAAAACCGCTTAAAGAATATTCTGATTTACTTAAGCCGCATGGTTTTGTCCGGGCGCACCAAAGTCATTTGGTTAATCCAAAATTTGTGAAAAGCTGGCTTAAAGAAGATGGCGGAACTTTGTTAATGAATAATGGCGATAAAATCCCAGTATCGAAACCCAATAGAGAAATGGTTAAAGCAGTTTTGGGCAAGTAACCGTGCATTGAAATGCCCCTAAATAAATGACTTATCGCTTAAAAAGGATTATTTTATATGCTTTCAAATTCTTGTAATAAATGCCGTGTATTTCTTTTGGCAAAACTTCGTATCCATCTTTAATTCCGTAAAGTATAAGATAAATATTGTTCATTTTATTTTTAACAGTGGGCAAAAACTTCATTTTAAAATCAGGATTTTCAGCGCCAAATTCTGCATGGAATGTAGAAAAAAGTTTTGTTTTTGGATTTATGATTTTTACTTCGCAGGCAGAAATGTAACCGTTGGCCAGTGAAAATCTGATGTTTAAATTTTTCATCTTACCATTATAATACTCCACATCATAGGCTTTTTGTGCGAAAGTTGCTGATGCAAATAAAATTAAAATGAGGAATGTTGATTTAAAGATTTTCATAACCTGTGCTTTTAAATAAAGTTATAGAATTTGAAGCATTTTACACCCAGTGAGTAGATCAGCATTTTAATGATTTTAAATTTCTGTTTAAAAATAGCCAATTAATTAAGCTGATTATTTACTTAATTTGCCCCCATGATTTCATTTTTCGAGGCTTCGCTTAAACAATTATCCATCCACCACACAGGCAATAAGTTGCTTGAGGAATATTATAAATTATCTGATGCACCATTAAGCATTGAGGATGAGGTTTTAGGCAATTTGCTTATGCAGTATTTTCTGAAACCATTCGAAAAGGTAAATGAAGTTTATCGTTTTTATCATCCAAACGATAACTTACAACTGAACGAGGTTTTCCATTTCGCCAATGAAATTTTCGAGAACAATGATCTTTTTCACGAAGACTCACAGCAGTTGGCAAAGTATTTATATGATGTTGCCAATCACCCAAAAATAAAATCTGGCGAATTGTATGTTGCCTATTTTGAAAAGGTTCAGATAGAGGGTGAACAATTGGATGTTGTCGGTATTTTCAAATCAGAAACAAAAGATACTTATTTAAAAGTTTACCCTGAACAGGATGGCTTTAACATGAGTTATGAGCAAGATGCCATCAGCATCAATAAGCTAGATAAAGGCTGTTTAATTTTTAATGTTGATCAGGAAGAAGGTTATAAGGTTGTTGTGCTCGATCAAGCAAAAAGCAGTAATGAAAGTGCGGTATACTGGAAAGATGAATTCTTAAAATTGAAGATCAGAAACGACAGTTACAACCAAACCAACAATGTTTTGGGCGTTTATAAAAACTTTGTAACGCAAAAGCTTGATACCGATTACGAGATTAGCAAGGCTGATAAAATTGATCTTTTAAACCGATCGATGAAGTATTTTAAGGAAAAAGAAACCTTTGACATTGAAGAGTTTGGAAACGAAGTTATTGGAAATGCCGAGGGAATCGAATCTTTTAAAAATTATAAGAAAAATTACGAGGAGGAATACGAATCGCCTATTGCAGATAATTTTGAGATTGCCGAATCGGCTGTTAAGAAACAAGCCAGAGCCTATAAAAGTGTTTTAAAATTGGACAAGAATTTCCACATCTACATTCACGGAAATAAGGATATGATTGAGAAGGGTTACGACGATGATAAATCGATGAACTTTTACAAAGTCTATTTTAGAGAGGAGGAGTAATGCTAAATAATTTTTACCACAGATGCACACAGATTTAACTGTTGATCTGCGTTCGATTATTAATAACCTAAATAATGTCAAATTTAGGCTAAGGAGGTCATCACTCTGAATCCATTTTCAGGTTTTTTATGCATTAAGATGAGGCTAAGTGGTAGCTACAAAGCCTTTGAATAGTTTGGCCTACTTACTGTTTCAAAATTAAATTCTTTGTTGTGCTTTTAAGGCCAAGTACTGATTTACAACATTAACAGTTAAGTTTTGTGGTGCAGTAAGCAAACTTAAAATACCGTGTTTAGTAAGTTCCTTAACCATCAATTTCTTTTCAAAGGCAAATTTTTCGGCAATGGTTTTAATGTAAATCCCTTCAATATCTTTTGCTGGCTCTTCGCTTAATGTTTTTAAGGTTGTATTCTCAAAAAAGATAACTAATAACAGGTGGAATTTTGCAATCCGTTTAAGGTGTGGCAACTGTCTTTCCAAAGCAGACATACTGTCGAAGTTTGTAAAAAAGACAACCAAACTTCTCTGCTTTAAAGTAGCGCGAACACTAATGTACAAAGCTTCCATATCGGTTTCCAGATAGCGGGTTTTTTCTTTGTACAAAACCTCCATAATTTTGTTTAATTGTGTTGGTCGGCGATCTGCAGGCACAATGCTTCCTGTTTTTTCTGCTATTGTAATTAACCCGGCTTTATCTTCCTTTACCAGGGCAACACTACTTAAAATTAAGCTGGCATTAATCGCGTAATCCAACAGACTTAAACCTTCAAATGGCATTTTCATTGCCCTCGATTTATCGATTACACAATAAATATGTTGCGCCTTTTCATCAGTGTAAGAATTCACCATCAAGTCGCCTTTTCTGGCTGTTGCTTTCCAGTTTACCGTTCTATAATCATCACCGGCAACGTAATTTTTAACTTGGTCAAACTCCATGCTGTGACCAATTCTGCGCATTTTTTTTATACCGAAATCGGTTAGGCGATTGGAAATGGCCATCAATTCATACTGCCTCAATTTTAAAAACGAAGGATAAACAGGCACTGTTTTATTGATGCCGATATTAAACCTTCTACTGATTAAACGCAGAGGCGATTGAACATACAGTCTAGTTTGCCCAAAATCATATTCACCACGTTTATTTGGGCGCAACAGATATGTGATATTTTTCTGAGTTCTAGAAGCAAGCATTGCACTAAACCATAAATCTCTTTTTTGAAACTGAAAAGGAATTTCATCAATAATTCCGATTTTAACTTCAAAAGGATAGAAATTCTCGAGATAAATTTTTATCTCGTTATCGTCTCCATTGCTCAAGCGTTCTGGCAAATCCCTTCTTAAAAAAACACCGCGATTATTTCGATAAAGCAAGAGCAAATCGATTAATACAAGTAATATTAAGGCTCCGAAAACGAAATAGGGCAAATCGCCTAAAAAAGATAAAAAGAAAGAAAATACAAATAAAGTTACACACAGGCCAAGACCGATGAATAACCGTTTATTCAGGAATAAATCTATGTAGTATTTTCTGAAAAAGCCTTTCATTTCTCTATCTAGGAATCTCTATTTTCTTGATAATCTGTGCAATGATATCGGCAGGAGTTAAGCCTTCCATTTCCTTTTCAGGACTGAGCATAACGCGATGCGCCAATACAGGTGCTGCCACTTTAATGATATCATCTGGTGTAACAAAATCTCTTCCGGCCATTGCCGCAATCGCTTTTGCTCCATTAACCATTGCCAACGAAGCACGTGGCGAAGCACCTAAGTAGAGCGATTTATTATTTCTGGTTTCGTGAGTAATCTGTGCCGCATAAGCCAATAGTTTTGGTTCTACAAAAAGTGCTTTAATTGTAGAGCGCAATGCTTTTACCTGTTCTACCGATAAAACAGCCTCAATTTCTAACAATTGATCATCTGATTTTTGCTGATGCTGATTAACCAAAATCTGTATTTCGTCTTCCAGTGAAGGATATTTTACCTCAATTTTAAATAAAAAACGATCCAATTGTGCCTCTGGCAAACGATAAGTTCCTTCCTGATCTACCGGATTTTGTGTAGCCAAAACCATAAAAGGTTCTTCCAGTTTGTAGGTACTTCCATCAACTGTAATCTGGCGTTCTTCCATAGCCTCGAATAAGGCAGATTGCGTTTTTGCGGGTGCTCTATTAATTTCATCTACCAAAATAATATTTCCAAAAATAGGACCGTGTCTAAATTGGAATTCAGCAGTTTTTGGACTGAAAACGGCGGTTCCCAAAACATCAGAAGGCATTAAATCTGGTGTAAATTGAATCCTCGAAAAGCTTGCAGATATACATTTCGCCATTAGCTTTGCGCTTAATGTTTTGGCTACGCCAGGTACGCCTTCCAATAAAAGGTGACCATCGGCCAGCAAGCCAGCAATTAAAAGATCGATTACGTCTTTTTGCCCGACAATTATTTTGCCTAATGTTTGCCTAATCTGTTCTACCGCTGTACTCAGTTGGGTTAAGTCGGTTCTTTGGTTAAACATTTCCTGTTCCATATTTATTGGTCTTCCTTGTAAAATTGTTCTATCGTTTTGTTCAGTTCAATTAGGTGCTTATCATGAACCATTTGCCCTTTTCTTAAATGATTTATTTCTATTAAAAGGTTTTGTATGGTTTCTTCTGTAGCGCCAGAAACTTTAATTAAAATTTCTTTAAATTCTTGATTAAGATCTAATGTTCTTAACCTATACTTGTTTCTAATGTATTCGAGTAAATATTTTACCTTTTTTTCGGCAATATCCCTATTGTTTCTCTGTTGGTAATATACTCTACCTACAACTTTTACAAACTCTACCGATGTATTGGTTAACCTCGTGATTACCGGAATAATTCTTTGCCTTCTTTTAATTTCGAAAAGTACAAAAACCAGCAAACCGAAAATTGAAATATAATATGCCCACCGCAACGAATCGTATTTAAAAATTAGCCTTAATGGCGAAGTATCTTCAGTACTTGGCCGGGTAAAATGCTCATCCCAAATTAAGCTTTTAGAGTTTGGCAAATAAGATAATGCCTTCGATGCATAATCACTTCCGATGGGTTTTAACAAACTATAATTGGTTAATAGTTGTGGGTTAGGCATAATAAACAAAGCACCTTTGCCAAAATTATACCGAACAAAATTGACATCCTTATCATTCTTGTTTCCTAAAACGATTGCTTTCGCAGAATCTATTTTCCTGAAATACTGTTCGCTAATTCCTTTTTCAAAAGAATATCCACTTAAGGTATGTAAACTTGGATTGGTAAAGTTTACTACTGATTTTTTCTTATTATTAAATTCAAAGTTGGAAGTAATTCTAAGCTTTAACGTATCTAAAAGAACGCCCTTAATATCAAAGGCAGAAATAAAAATATTATTCCCGCTTTGCATGAAACGAACCATCTCCTTAAAATCCAATTTATTCACTTTTACATCAGAAGCAATAATTAGGTAATTGGATTTACCCATAGAATTTTCTTTTAAGGTATTGTAAATCGGGCGTTTGCTTTTCTTAACAACCGTTCCTGGAAAAATATCCTGAATTCTTTGATGCAAAATATAAGTTCCAAAAGGAATTTTATCTTCGGTTAAATAACTTGGCGCCCAATTGGTAGGCTTTGGCTTATAATACTGTGCAACTAGATAGGCAAGTAACAAAATACCACTAATTATTAGATATTTCTTTAGTCCCTTCATGCCGTTTTCTGGTTAAAATTATGAAAGGATGTGTTTACACTTTCGAAAGTGTTTTTATCGAGAAAGAATTCTCCATACCAAATGTATTCAAACTGATCGGTAAGCTTCGAAAATTCGCTTCGTTTAACATCATCACTAATCTCTAAAACATAAGCCTGATTTGTTTTTTCTGGCAACCAATGTATTTGTTGTTTATCGCTCAGACTTTTTAATGTTTTTAAATAAAGCAGGCGAACAGCTAAGCGATAATTTTGAGCTTGCAATGCTTTAGAAATTTGCTCGTCGAAATCAATTTCATGGATATTTTCCAAACTTTCTTCAAAAGGTACTTCTAACGATTTTGATTTGCCCGAAAGAAGTTTAAAATCTAAGCCAATAATTTTAATTGCAAAGAAAACTACCGCAGCAATGGCCAAACCAATTAACAAGAATTTTATAATACTGCCACTAATTTTATTGCTAAAAATTCCATTTACAAGTCTCCAAAACCAGTTCCAAAATTTATCCCACCAGCTTAACGTTTCTGGTGCAACATCATCATAAATAAAATCCTTTTGCTTGCTGTAATTGGTTACTGCCTGGCTATCGATTTTGCGAAGTTCGACTTTACTGCTGTCTATTTTTAAAACCACAGCCTTTTTAACCACAACAGGTTTTTGAACAATTTTTGCCCTTGCTGTGGTGATGCCTAGAAAAATAATTAAGATAAGCAGTAATCGCATTTCTAATATTCTTCTGGAGTAGAATTAAACTGTTCTGGTGCTTTTCCTAAACCATCAATACGATCCATCAAGCCCGCACTTTCTTTGCGTTCTACCAAATTAAAGTAAATTAAGGTTGCGCAAACAATTGGAATAATTAAAAATACCTGCGAAATATATTGAGAAATGGATGTTACAATTGCGTAAGTTTTGGTTATTGGCTGCTCGGCATGTGTAAAAGCACTTACCATTGCAATTATGGTTGCTGGCAATTGTACAAACATGGTACAGGCATAGGTTATTATGAAGATTATTAATATCACTCCAGCTGTTGACCACCATTCGTTTTTTAAGAGTTTAAATGAGCGATCAAAGGAGTAACCTAAGCTTGCATTTTCAATAATCATAATTGGATAAAATATCGAAACTGCAGGAAAAACATAAACACCCGGAATAAAGCAGCACAAAAAACACAACCCCAAAAAAAGCGACATTACAATTCCGCTTCCCAGCATGCGAAGAAAATAAAACTTAAAATAGCTCCAAACCTCTTCAATACTTGGGGCTACATTTCCTTTTTGAATGTATAAGGAGATGTAACTTAAAACCGTAACGTAAATTGATGTATAGCTTAAAATCATTAAAACGATCATGAGCAGGTATTGAATTGCAAATTTTGAAATTTTTGCCCAAACCGTTCCGTCAGAAAAATTTGAAGAATTTCTGAAGTTTTGTTGCATACCACCCATTTCTATCTGGGCCATAATAGAAGTTAAGATTCCACCCAACATAAAAATTCCACACAGATAGATAAAAGCCTTCATTAAGGGCTTAAAATTTTGTCTTAAAAACAAAAAGGTATCTCCAATAATTTCTCCGAATTCGCGTAATTTTCTGAATTCAATTTTTTCTGCCATTATATATTTTTTGAGTGCGTTTAAATAATCGGGCTGGATAAATAACTACATATCCAACCATAAAAATAAATGAGCCAATTAAAATGCCAAGGCTTAACCAAATTGGCATTTCGGTGTGGCGGGTAACAAAACTTTCGAAAAAAGCAGCCAATAAAATGATGGGTACAATGCCCATTGCTATTTTGGATGCATCTTTTGCACTGTTTTTAAATGAGGCCATTCTTGTTAATGTTCTAGGAAACAGGATGCCATTACCCAAAATTAAACCTGCTCCGCCGGCAATTACGGCCGAAAGAATTTCTAAAGTGCCATGTATCCAAATAACCAGTATAGATTGTGTACCTAAGCCTTTGCTGTAAAAAAAATATTCAAATGCTCCGATCATAATCCCAGTTCTCAACAGGTAAAAAATAGGCCCAATGGAGAGGAATATGCCAGAAACAAACATCATTAACATTACAAATACATTGTTCGAGGCGATTTGGAGAAACATCATGATTTCGCCCTGTTGTTTGTAAACCCCAAAAGGATCACCTTTGGCAATGTTTTCATTGGTCATGTTGATGTAGTCATCACCAAAAAACATCCGAAGAAACGAATCGTCGTATTTTGCAGAAACCACCCCTATTGCTGCTGATATTACAAAAAAGATTAGGGAATATAAAAGCTGTTTTCTATAAATGAAAAACAACATCGGAAGTTCGTATTTCCAAAATTTGGCAAATCGTCCTTTCTCTTCTTTTTTATTTTTGTAAATGGCCTGATGAAGTACAGATGCGATTCCGTTTAAATATGCCGTAGTTTTAGATTTTGGGTAAAAAGTTTTGGAGAAGGCTAAATCGTTCGTAATATCGATAAAGCGATGCGCCAGTTCATCTGGATTATCAGTTTGCAAAGTTTCATAACCTTTCCACTTTTCAGAATTCTGCTTTACAAAAAGCGCCTCTCTCATAAAATAACTTGTACCCGTTTAATTTTCTGTTAAAATAAAACAAAATTTTTATTAGTCAATAAAAAATAAAAAACCATATTATATTTGAGCAACATGGAAACTATAAAAGTAAGTACGAGCCAACACATTGATATAGATTATGCAGTTGCAGGTTTAGGAGAAAGGGTTGCTGCCAGATTAATTGATTTTGGATTATTCCTTGCATTATTTTTAGTCTTTATGCTTTTGTTTACCCTTACCGGATTGGCACAGGCCGGAAGTATAACCCTAATTGTATTGTTGGTTATTTACGGTGTAGGCTTTGTTTTTTACGATTTGCTTTGCGAGATTTTTATGAATGGCCAAAGCATAGGCAAGCGGTTACTTAAAATAAGGGTAATTAGTCTCGATGGCTCGCAGGCAACCCTTGGCCAATATTTTATGCGTTGGGTTTTTAGGATTGTAGACTTTACATTAACATCGTGGCTGGCCGGGTTAATTTGTGTTGCTGTAACCGAAAACAAACAGCGTTTAGGCGACTTGGTTGCTGGCACAACACTTATAAAAACCCAACCGCCAACACAGTTAGATCAAATTGCTTTCCATCCGGTTGTAGAAGAATATACACCGGTTTTTAATGAAGTAAATTTATTAACCGATAGAGATATAGAATTAATTCACGAAGTAATTAGCACCTATTATAAAACGGGCAATCATACATTGATTTACCATATGGCCGCTAGAATTTCTAATCATTTAAACGTAGCCATTCCGCAAGGCATGCACGAACTTTCTTTTTTGGAAACCATTATGAGCGATTATAATTACTCTACGTCCAGAACAGATTAAGAGGCCAGGTAATTAAAGGGCACAAAAGGAATATTTCTGGTTATCCAAAACAAAATTACAATTGCGAAGATGATTTTAGGGGTGGAAGGATGATACCAGATTTTTAGCGCAAAATCTTTTTTGGTAATTTGGGAATACACTTTTAAGCTAAAGTGAACCAGCAATAAAGGGATACTTAGCACCATGAGCAAATTGTAGTTTGCAGCTGATAAAACATGACCATGTAACAAAGCGTGAACAGCTCTTTGAGATCCACACCCTGGACAGTCTAAATGCAGATACTTGTGAAATGGGCATTCAGGAAAAAAATTGTACACCTCAGGATTAAACTTATAATAGATTATTGAAAGGCCTATTATTATGATAAAACCTAAGATGTACTTTAATTTCATTATCATCTATAAGAGCTCATAAAGCCTCCAAAGCCTAATACTACGAAGAAAAGAAAAGATAATACTATACTAACAATCCCTAAAAAGAAGCCTATTTTAGTCCATTTACCAGCAGCGGCTGATGCTGCTTGAGCACCTGCATAATCGCCCATTGCATACTTATTATTAACGCTTGAAGCATAAACAATACCTACAATACCAAAAGGTATACAGCAAAAAATTGTAACCAATATAGATTCTACCAACCAGTTTTTTGGGATAGGGGTGGGATTGTTTCCAAATGGAGATTGGCCAAAAGGTTGCTGGCCAAATGGTGCTTGGTCTTGAGGTTTTTGATCTTCCATAGTTAATTTTTAGATTTAAAAGGTTTTAGTTTAAATGTTTAAACTAAAAGTATAATTTTTAAATTAAAATCGGAAGGTGATTGCCATTAAATTATTTTAAAACTTCGGCAACTTTTGGAAGCAATGCATTAACCCACTCTGCATACATTTTACCGCTTGGGTGTAATCCATCTGCAGCAATAAGCGCTGGATCTGTTTTTGCATTTCTTGAACCCGGTGTAATATCAATATAGCTTACACCCGCTGCAAGGGTTATTTCTTTATTTGCAGCATTAAAAGCATCTATCTCCGCACCTATCGTTTGAGGACTTTTTGCTGCATTTTTACCAAAGGGAGTTGCCCCCCAATCGGGAATGGAGATTACAAAAACCTTACTTTTATTACCGTTGGCAAAGGCAATTGCTGTTTGTAACAATTCTGAAAACTCTTTCCGATAATTATCTATCGGGTAACCTCTATATTGATTATTAACACCAATTAATAACGTTACAAAATCATATTTCTGGGTAAGTTTGGCCTGTTTAATTGCATTTTGCAGTTCATCGGTAGTCCAGCCGGTTACGGCGATAATTTTCGGATCTGCAACTGTAATATCCCGAGCTTTTAAAAAAGTTTGAAGTTGGTATGGAAAAGATTCTGCCTGCGTAACCGAAGCGCCAATGGTATAAGAATCGCCTAGGGCTAAATAGGTGAAAGAAGTGCCCTGATTTGGGGCAACAAATGCTGTATCTGGATCTTTGGCAACCGACATGTCTTTCTCTTTTGTACAAGCCGAAGTTAACAAAGAAAATAAAAAGGCCGTAAACAAAGTTTTCATGATCTAATCTACGATAAAATTATCCAGATAGATTTTATGGACAAACCTAAATCAGTTCCATTCCGAAAAGCTGGGCAATGTGTTTTTTCAACTTAGTTTTAACCTCATCAAGATCTAGTTTATATCCAAGCTCTTGTTGCAAAGAAGTTACAGCTTTATCATCTATCCCACAGGGAACAATATTTTTAAAATAATCCAAGTCTACATTTACATTAAATGCAAAGCCGTGCATGGTTACCCATCTGCTGCAACGTACGCCCATTGCACAAATTTTACGGGCTTTATCATTGTCAGCATCCAGCCAAACACCAGTATATCCGGGGTAGCGACCAGCTTCGATACCGTAATCTTTTAAAGTTAAAATTACGGCTTCCTCTAGAGTACGGAGGTATAAATGGATATCGGTGAAAAAATTCTCTAAATCTAAAATCGGATAACCAACAATTTGGCCAGGACCGTGATACGTAATATCGCCCCCCCTGTTAATTTTATAATATGTAGCGTTTTTTGCTTTTAACCCTTCCTCATCCAACAACAAATTTTCTGGATGCCCACTTTTACCCAATGTATAAACATGTGGATGTTCGCAAAAAACAAGATAATTTGGTGTTGGTAATTTAGAATTTTCTACGCGATTTTTGGTTTTAACGGCAACAGTACCATTCAACAATGCTTCTTGCTTATCCCAGGCTTCCTGATAATCTGTTAAACCCCAATCTATAAATTGAACAGGAACATTTGCAGCAGCAATAGACAATGCATTATTTTCAATTTTATTTGCTATTGTACCTGTATTCGAACAGCCAATATTGATTTCGTTTTGCATAAAATAGAATTTAAATCAATTTCTGAGCGATGTGATAGATTTCGGTATTATTGGGCAAGTACATAACCAAGCATATACCCATCTTTGGTTTTAAAATAATTCACTACAAGTTCCCTTGTTCCTGTCGGCAGTTCGATAAGTGCATTTAAACAACCTTCTGATTTTAATTTAAACGGTTTAATGTGGATGTGCTGTTTAAATTCCAATCCCTTTTTACCGTGCCATTTGTAAATCGCTTCCTTGGCGCACCAAGCAACATATAAACCATCGGTGTTATCGCCAATTTGTTTCTGAGCAAGTTCAACGTCGCTTAAAAACTTATGTTTAATGCTTTTTATTTTATGCTTGATTAATTCGATATCTACTCCGCAGGCAAAATCCTTACTAATCATTACCGCGGCATAATCGTAAGAATGGCTTAATGAGATATGATAATCAGAATTAACAAGGTAAGGTTTTCCATCATCATCAAACTGGCAGTCGATATAATCTTTTGTATTGAGCATGGTTCTCAATAAAAGCCTTGTACTTAGCCAATGCAATAATCTTTTGCCGTTATTAAACGATGCGATTAAATCTAGCTCATGTTGCTTAAGCTGGAGTCCGGCAAATAATTCTTCTTCCGTTTCTTCAATTTTCCAGATTGCCAGAGCAGAATGATCCTCGATATTTTTATTATAAACTATTGGCATTTATAAAATTGGAGATTTACATGCAAAACTATCTTAAATAAATGATAATTTAGGCCAAAAATACGCATAAAAATGATATTATCGGATAAAAGGATCTTGGAGGAAATTGATAAGGGCACAATCATTATAGAGCCATTTAAACGCGAATGTTTGGGTACAAACTCTTACGATGTGCATTTAGGTAAATATTTGGCTACATACAAAAGCCGTGTGTTGGATGCTAAAGCTCATAATGAAATTGAACACTTCGAAATCCCTAAGGATGGATTTATCCTTCATCCCGGAACATTATATTTAGGCGTAACTTTAGAGTATACGGAAACACATGCTCATGTACCATTTTTAGAGGGAAAAAGCAGCACAGGACGTTTAGGAATAGACATTCATGCAACGGCAGGGAAAGGCGATGTTGGTTTCTGCAACACTTGGACACTTGAAATATCAGTAGCTCAGCCGGTTAAAATTTATGCCGGAATGCCTATCGGACAGCTGATATATTTTATTGTAGAAGGTAATATTGAAACAATGTACAACTCAAAAGGAAACGCCAAATACAACAATAAAACAACCCGGCCGGTAGAAAGTATGATGTGGAAGAATAAATTTTAACAAATTTGTTCTAAATTGCGTTTAACAAATACCTAACTAAATATGTTTCTTAAACGCACGCTCTTAAGCTTTGGCTTGTGCTTTTTTTCTTTTTTGGCTTTCGCCCAGAAAGGAAACGAGCCCTTTGCGCCAATTGTAACCTCACTTGAAAAATGGATCAGCACCAATCCACAAGAAAAAATTTATCTCCATACCGATAAGCCATATTATTTAGTTGGCGATACCATTTGGCTCAAAGCCTATGTAACTTCGGGTTACGACCATAAGCCTTCTGCAATTAGTGGGGCGGTTTATATCGATCTTATCAATGAAGGCGATTCTACAGCAAAAACCATTAAGCTTCCGCTTATGGGCGGAATGGCTAAAGGCGATTTTTTACTGAATGATAGTACCACCCGGGAAGGAAATTATCGGCTAAGAGCCTACACGCAATGGATGCGAAATGCTGACCCGCAGTATTTTTACGATCATACTTTTAGCGTGGGCAACTCTGTAGCCAATACTGTTTTTGCCAAAATAGATTATGTTTACGAGAAAGATGGCGACAAAACAAAAATTAAGGCTGTACTTAAATTTACCGATGAAAGCGGAAAACCTTATGCCAACAACAATGTAAGTTTCAGCTTAAAAGAAAGCTACAAAACGCTTACTGCAGGCAGGGGCAAAACCGATGCGTTTGGTCAAATCACCATCAATATTCCAACACCAAAGGCAGAAACAGCTTTAACCACTTATCTGGTAACCAATTTCAACTTAAATGAGGATACTTCTATCCCGAAAACATTTCCATTAAAAACGGCTTTGCTAAAAACCGATTTTCAGTTATTTCCCGAAGGTGGCTATTTGGTTAACGGCGTTTGGAGCAGGGTTGCATTTAAGGCAACGGAAACTTCAGGGCTTGGTGCGGATGTAAAGGGTATTGTAATTGATGATCAACAAAAAGAGGTTGCGAAAATAGAAACCAAACATTTGGGAATGGGTTTTTTCAATCTTATGCCAGAAGAAGGCAGAACCTACAGTGCCAAAATTAAACTTCAAGATAGCTCTGAACTGATTGTTAAATTACCTACCGCAAAACCTGAAGGACAGATTCTTTCTGTTTATCCTCGAGAAAATGAAATGAGTGGCAAGCAGTCTGATACCGTTTTGGTACGCATTAATACAAATGAAGCAACCTTAAAAAAAGGACCGCAACAATTTAGTTTAGTTGCACAATCTGGCGGAAAAGTATATTCCGCTGTGCAGGTTAATTTGAGTAAGCCAACAACTTCTGTGTACATCCCGTTAAACGATTTACCAAGCGGAATTGTACAAATAACGTTGTTTTCTGCAGGCGTACCTTTAAATGAAAGGGTTTTCTTTTTACAGAGGAGCGATGCTTTACAACTCAAAATAAGTGAAGTGGCTCAAAAAGAATATGGCGTTCGAGAAAAGGTTTCCTTACAAATTGCTTCAGCAACTCCAAATGGCGATGCTGTCAGTGGAAATTTATCGGTGGCTGTAATAAGTGAAGATGCTGTGCCTACAGATGAAACAAAGATTAATACCATTTTTTCTCAACTATTGCTGAGTGCGGATATTAAAGGCTTTATAGAAAAACCCAATTACTATTTTGCAAATCCAACGGCATCTACAAGAGAAAATTTAGATTTACTAATGCTTACTCAGGGCTATAGAAAATTTGCTTGGAAAGATGTACTTGCACCACAACAAAATGCACCAGCCTTTGCTCCAGAAAAAATTACCAGCACCATATCGGGCAAGATAACATCCTTAGGCAAAAAGCTTATTGTAAACGGAAAAGTGACCCTGCTTAACAATAAATATGGGCTCATAAGAGATACATTAACCAATCAGCAAGGACGATATGCATTTAATAACCTGGTTATATTAGATGGAATGCAGTTCACCATTCAGGGCAGAAACGAAAAAGGAACCAAACTGGTTACCACATACATAGATCAGCCAAACCCACAATCGGTTACGCCAAACCCAAATATGGGCGAATTAAATCAAGACATTCAGCAATTGGTTAAAAAATCGCTCGAAAGCAGTAGAGAACTTGATAAACAACTTGAAAAAAGCGGAATGCTTAGTCGTACGCAACAACTACAGGAGGTTAAAATTAGAGCCAAGAAAAAAATGGCCTATGGCAATACCATTAAAGAAAGTCAGGTTGATGAAATTTATCGCCCCGATAGCAGACGTCCTCCATGTAGCAATTTAATGGAGTGTATTTCCAGAATGGATGGAAGCCGGGTTAATTTTGAATACGTTTTCGGAACGCCAAAAGATGAATGCGGGCAAATGTATGTTCCGATGTTTAAAAGAGTGCGATATACGGTTATGATTGACGGAATGACAATCGATCCATGCGATTATCAAACCTTTTTTACCGGAGAAAATCCACCCGATATCGATAAAATCTATTTTCTTCACGAAAGTAAGGGCGTAAACTCGAAGGCAAGCGGTGGTAACGACGGGCCGATTATGGCCGTTTTTACCAGAACAGGGAATTTCCGCAGAAGTTACGATCCATCTGTTCTTGATTATAACCCGAAAGGCTACGATAATGCCAAAGAGTTTTACAGCCCGAAATACGATGGCCAGAACACAACAACGCCAGATCTTCGAAGCACGGTTTACTGGAATCCTTCTGTTATTACAGGTAAAGAAGGGAAAACAGAAATCAGTTTTTACAACTCCGATCAAACAGGAAACTATCTAGTTGTTGTAGAGGGAATTAATGGATCGGGCTTAATCGGCAGATCTGTTTACAGATATAAAGTAAAATAGTTTTGTAAGCGCAAGTTAACCTAAACAATATCAGAATAATGGCAATTGTAAAGGTTCGGTTTCATTAGCCAAAATTCATACTAACTTCATTAAAATATGCCTCGGGTTTTGTACCTTGAGGCATATTTTATTTTATCTAGCCACAAATGAAACTCAAAATTATCCTCCCAATTAGTGTATTGTTTATTCTTTTAGGCTTTACCGCCTTCAAAATGGATGATGATCCCTTTGCCTTACTTTTAAAGAAACTCGATGAATACACTTCAAAATATCCTCAAGAAAAAGTACATATCCATTTAGATAAACCTTATTACGCCATTGGCGATGATATTTGGCTTAAAGGTTATGTTTTTAACACTAAAACGTCTGCACCAACCAACATCAGCAAAATTCTGTATGTTGAGCTTATTAATGAGAAAGATTCTGTTAAAAGACAACTCAGATTGCCATTAATGGGCGGTGTAACCTGGGGCGATTTTAAACTTACAGATTCTCTGGGAGAAGGCAATTACCGAATTCGGGCGTACACGGCTTACATGCGCAATTTCGGAACTGATTTCTTTTTTGATAAAACCATAAAGATTGGCAACAGCTGGGCGAACAAAGTTTTTACCCAAACAAAATACGATTTTCAGAAAGAGAACAACACAGATAAAGTAACGGCCAGCATCCATTTTGAAGATAAGAATGGAATTGCATACAAGGAAAGCGATGTAAGTTATGATGTTCAGCTGGATTTTAGATCGGTTGCAAAAGGTAAGGTAAAAACCAACTTAACCGGCGATGCGGTAATCAGCTTTATAAACAATCAAAGTTTCCAAAATAAAACAGGTAAAATCATTGCAACCATTACTTTAGAGAACAAACAAAAAGTTACCAAATCTATTCCAATTACATCAACCTCTAACGATGTTGATGTTCAATTTATGCCAGAAGGCGGAACATTGGTAGAAGAATTGCCACAAAGAATTGCCATAAAAGCCGTAAACTCAACCGGCCATGGAGAAGATGTAAAAGGATCAGTTGTAGACGATGCAGGAAATGCGGTAACCTCTTTCGAAACAAGTTATTTGGGGATGGGAAGTTTCGTTTTCAATATGCAATCTGGCAAAACCTATACGGCGAAGGTTAAGTTTAAAGATGGTTCGGAGAAAGACATTAAACTTCCGTTAGCACAAAAAAGCGGCTATGCCATAGCCATAAACAATACCGATACGGCAAAGGTTGGCTTAAAAATAATGGCAAGCGAAAGTCTGCTTAACAGTTCTGAACTAAAAGTTGTAGCCCAACAAGCTGGCAATGTTTACTATGTTTCTAAAGCTAAAATGGATAAACAGGTTTTAATTGCCAATATTCCCAGAAAAAATCTTCCAGACGGCATCGTACAATTTACATTATTCTCTGCCGATAATCAGCCTATTGCCGAACGATTGGTTTTTCTAAATCCAAAAAATGATATAATTAACGTGTCCCTGAATAACGGTTCGGTTTCTACTGCGAGAAGAGGAAAATCAGCTTTCAGCTTTGATGCTACAAATCAGCAAAAACCAGTTTTGGGCAGTTTTTCTGTAGCTGTAACTAACGCAACCAAAGTTGCGCCCGATGAAGATAATGAAACCAACATTTTAACTTCTCTTTTGCTTACATCAGATTTGGTTGGTTACGTTGAAAAGCCCAATCATTATTTTTTAAATGATGATGCTAAAACACTGAAAGAGCTGGATAATTTAATGCTTACCCAAGGCTGGAGAAGATTTACATGGAAAAACGTTATCAATAACATCAATCCAAACATTACCTACAAGCCAGAAGAATCACTTAAAATTAGCGGAACAATTACCAAGGGAAATAAACCTGTAGTTGGCGGAAAAGTGATGCTTATGGCCACAAAAGGCACAATGATAATTGTAGATACGGTAACCAATGCCGAAGGTAGATTTGTATTTGATAACCTGAGTTTTGGCGATAGCACAAAGTTTGTCGTACAGGCAAGAACCAAAACCGAGCGTAAATTTGTGGATATTAATTTGGATGTAGTGCCTGGCCAAATTGTAACTAAAAACAAAAATGGAGCAGATATAGATATTAATGTGAACAACACGCTGATGAAATACATTAAGGAAAGCGACAATTACTTTAATGAAATGACGCGTTTGGGATTGTTGGAGCGTACCATTAAACTTGAAGAAGTAACCATAACCGAAAAGAAAAATCCTGCAAAAAATTCATCTAATTTAAATGGGGCAGGAAGAGCAGATTACATTATGACTGCAGAAGATCTTTCTACCTGCGTAACACTTTCTATGTGTTTACAAGGCCGTTTACCAGGTGTAATTTTTAGAGGAAACGTTCCATTTTTAATGAGAAGCCAGACTACGCCCATGCATATTGTTGTAGATGGAATGCAGGTTGAACCTGAGTTTTTAGATAACATTTCTCCAACTGATGTAGAATCGATAGAACTCCTAAAAAGTATTGGAAACACGGCAATTTATGGTATGAATGGTGGCGGTGGCGTACTGGTTATTACCACAAAGAGAGGCGATGGAGGCAGCAGCTATAACCGATATGCACCAGGCGTGGTAACTTATAACCCGAGCGGAATTTCGATTTCTAGAGAATTTTATGCACCAAAATACGATGCAGGCACTACAACGAGCAAGGCAGATTTAAGAACAACCATTTATTGGAATCCACAAGTTGTTTCAGATAAAGAGGGTAAGGCAAAATTCGAATTCTATAATGCCGACGAACCTGGAAGTTATAGAGTAGTAATCGAAGGCGTGGATGTTTTTGGGCACTTAGCCAGAAAAGTGTATACTTACGACGTAAAATAAGAATCTGTTTAAATTTCGGTGAATCAATTTGCAATTTGTCATGCTGAGCCTGTCGAAGCACCTTTGACAATTGAAATTTAAACAGTTTCCAAGAGTTTATTATCAAATCATATTTGAAGGCCAAATAATCAGACCTGTTCTATTATTTGGCTTTCTAATTAAATTACTTAAATTTCCACCTTTTGAACCGAATATATGAATACAATAAAAGTAAGTGTAAAGGATCGTTTGGCAACCATAACACTCGATAGAGGAAAATCGAATGCATTAAACCGCGAACTCATTACCGAGCTTGATGAAATGCTTAAAAATATTTCTGCCGATGAAAATATTGGTGGTGTAATTTTGACCGGAACAGCGCCGTTTTTCTCTGCAGGACTAGATTTAATAGAACTTTACAACTATAATGAAGAAGAAGCAAAATCTTTTTGGCAGTTGTTTTTAAGTTTTACAGCTAATATGATCGCTTTTAAAAAACCTATGGTAGCGGCCATCAGCGGACACAGTCCGGCAGGCGGCTGTGTAATGGCATTGGCCTGCGATTACCGTGTTATGGCAGAAGGATCTTATATTATTGGCTTAAATGAAGTTCCCGTTGGCATTATTGTTCCAAACAGTATCTTTCAGCTCTATTCATTTTGGATTGGCAAAGCCGAAGCAACCAGAAGCTTGCTTTCAGGTAAATTATACAATCCAGAAGAAGCATTAAAAGTTGGATTGGTTGATGATGTTGTAAAAAATGAAAGTTTGTTAACGGCTGCAGAAAGAAAAATCAAAAAGTTTATGGAACTGGAAAGTAACACCTGGTCACAGAGTAAACTTAACATTCGTGAAGAATTAATCGCATCAGCAAATGCCGATCAATCTGCAACGTTAGAGAAAATGTTGGCCCAGTGGTGGTCGCCTGCAACACGCCACATTTTAAAAACAATTTTAGAGAATCTACAAAGAAAATAAGCCTACATTTTCAAATAACCAGTTAACCAATTTAAACTAACCACATATTATGTTCGCATTTAACCAACCCATGCTAAGAGATGATGCCTTAAAAGGAAAAACCATTGTAATTACCGGCGGAGGAACGGGCTTAGGAAAAGCGATGGGTATTTATTTTTTAAAGTTAGGTGCAAATTTGGTTATCACGAGCCGCAAGGTTGATGTACTGCAAAAAACTGCCGATGAAATGGAAGAGAAAACCGGTGGTAAAGTTTTGGCAGTTGCATGCGATGTGAGAGAAATTGAACAGGTTGAAAACGTATTGGCAAAATCCATAGAAAAATTTGGTCAGGTAGATGCTTTGCTAAATAATGCTGCGGGTAATTTCATTTCTCCAACAGAAAGATTATCTGCAAATGCATTTTCTTCTATTATTGATATTGTTTTAAAAGGAACTGTTAACTGCACACTTGCCTTTGGAAAACACTGGATCAAGGAAAAACAGCAGGCTACGGTATTGAATATCATCACCACTTATGCTTTTACAGGTTCGGCCTACGTTGTTCCTTCTGCCTGCGCTAAAGGCGGTGTATTGGCTTTGACCAGATCATTGGCTGTAGAATGGGGAAAATATGGAATCAGAACCAATGCAATCGCACCGGGACCATTCCCAACCAAAGGTGCCTGGGAAAGATTATTACCCGGCGACCTTGCCAAAAAATTCGATTTTAAAAACCGTGTTCCATTAAAAAGAGTTGGCGAACACCAGGAACTGGCCAATTTAGCTGCCTTTTTAGTTAGTGATTTCTCTGGATACATTAATGGAGAAATCATTACAATTGATGGTGGAGAGTGGCTTCAAGGTGCTGGTCAAATGAATGGCTTAGAAGCAATCCCAAATGAAATGTGGGATATGCTGGAACAAATGACGAGAAGTGCTAAAGGGAGTTGAGAATAAAAAGTCAAAGGTTCAAAGTGAGAATTTTGACGTTCGATACTTGCTGCTTTCAACTCTAAACTCTAAACTCTTTTTTTATCTTTGCCCATATGAATATCTTACTTTTAGGTTCAGGTGGCAGAGAAAGCGCATTCGCCTGGAAAATGAGCCAGTCTTCGCACTGCGATAAACTAATTATTGCACCCGGAAATGGCGGTACAGGAATTTACGGTACAAATATCAACATCAATGTAAATGATTTTGATTCGATTAAAAAAGTAGTTCTTACCGAAAAAATTGATTTGGTAGTAGTAGGACCAGAAGAACCGCTAGTAAATGGTATTCATGATTTTTTCCTTGCAGATACAGCTATAGCTCATATTCCTGTTATCGGACCAAAAAAAGAAGGAGCCATTTTAGAGGGAAGTAAAGATTTCTCTAAACAGTTTATGGAGCGTCATGGCATTCCAACCGCAGCCTCTAAATCCTTCACTCCCGAAACTTTAGAAGATGGATTAGTTTATCTGCAGGATCATGCCTTACCAGTTGTTTTAAAAGCAGATGGTTTAGCCGCAGGTAAGGGCGTTTTAATTTGCACCGAAACCATTGAAGCTCAAGAAGAATTAAAATTAATGCTTGGTGGCAAATTTGGTGCTGCAGGTGCTACTGTTGTTATTGAAGAATTTTTAAGCGGGATTGAGCTTTCAGTTTTCATTTTAACCGATGGCGAAAATTATGTAACACTTCCATCTGCAAAAGATTATAAAAGAATAGGGCAAAACGATACGGGTTTAAATACAGGTGGCATGGGTTCTGTTTCGCCAGTTCCTTTTGCAACTGATGAGTTTTTAAGCAAAGTGGAAGAAAGAATTATTAAACCAACTGTTGAAGGTTTAAAGAAAGACAATATTGATTACACTGGCTTTATCTTTTTTGGATTGATTAAAGTTGGTGAAGAACCTTTCGTAATTGAATATAACGCTCGGATGGGCGATCCAGAAACCGAAAGCGTTATCCCTAGAATAGAAAATGATTTGGTGGAACTTTTTGTTGCAACAGCTGAGAAAAAATTAAACACCATCAGTTTAAAAATCTCCGATCAAATAGCTGCAACCGTAATGATTGTTGCAGGCGGTTATCCTGGCGAATATTTGAAAGGAAAAGCAATTTCGGGAATCGAAAATCTTCGTCATTCAAATGCATTTCATGCAGGAACACTTCTAGAAAACGACGTGGTAAAAACGAATGGCGGTCGCGTAATTGCCATTACAAGTTTACAAAAAGATTTATTTACAGCTTTACAGTCTGCTACAGCTGATGCCGGTCGTATTTACTTCGATGGAAAATATTTTAGAGAAGATATCGGCTTCGATTTAGTTTAATTTTGAAAGGAAAAAGTTTTGAAAAAAGTACTTAAAAAGATTTCTGAAACAGCAATTCGTCAAGGTGAGTTTATTTTTACCGATGAACAGATGGAGTCGAAGTGGTTGGGTAATGCCCCTGCTTCAGCAACAGAAATAAAACAGCTCGAAGAAAAATTGCAAATTGTTCTGCCTAAAGATTATAAAGATTTTCTGCTAATCAGTAACGGGTTTGCAACTCCTAATGAAAACATCGAGCCTTCATTTGAAAAAACAGAAAATGTTGGCTTTTTAAAAGATATCGATCCAGAGTTAATAGAAATTTGGATTAATAACGATGAATTACTGGATGTTGCAATTAAATTGTCCCGAAGCATCGTTGTAGGTGGAATCGGCGAAGAACAATACTTCCTTTTAGTGCCACCATTATTGGAGAACGAAGGCTGGGAGTATTGGAAGTTTGCCTCTTGGATTCCAGGCGAAGACCCCTATGAAGGGATGGAAAACTATTTTATCAATGCACTTGATTTTTTAAAATCAGCATAACCTAATAAACGATAAAGGCCCGATCTAAATTTTAGATCGGGCCTTTATCGTTTTAATATATTTCTTATTTCGATTTACTTCCCAATAACTCTTGAAGTTTGTCTTGTAAGGCTTGTTCTCTTAAGCCTTTTGCAATAATTTTACCAGTTGGATCAATTAAGAAGTTTGCAGGGATAGATTGAATTCCATACATTTTGGCTACTTCATTATTCCATCCATTTAAATCAGAAACATGTGTCCAGGTTAATTTATCTGCATCAACAGCTTTTAACCAAGCTTCTTTTGTTGTTCTTGTATTGCCTCCATCTAAAGAAACACCTAAAACCGTAAAGCCTTTATCTTTAAATTTATTGTAAGCCACTACAACGTTAGGATTTTCTTGGCGACATGGACCACACCAAGACGCCCAAAAATCAACCAGTACATATTTACCTTTAAAATCTGATAATTTAACGGGTTTACCATCTGGATCGTTTTGAGTAAAATCCATAGCCATTGCACCTACCGCAGTTTTTCTACCTGCATCAAAAAGTTGAGCAAGTTTAACGCCAGAGCTGCTTGCTTTTAATTCAGGCGACAAAGTTTTAAATACTTTTTCAGCCTCAACTGCTTGATCTGGATCTCCGGCCAACTGACCAATAGCAGATAAACTGATGTATGATTTTGGATTATTTCTAGCAAACTCTAGCAAAAGAGGTGTCATACCGGCTGCATCTTTTTCGTAACGTGCACCCAAAGCTTCCATTACAGCTTTATCTTTCTTTTGTTCTGGAGTGTAGCTTGCATATTCTGCATTAATAGCAGCCAATTTATCTGTAACAGGTTTCGTTAATGCCTTTAATTTTTTATTGTCATCATTAACAATTGATCCAGAGATTGTTGCATTTTTTAATGAATCTGGAGCAGTAACCTTTAAAGTTCCTGGTTCAATGTATAAAGCTAGCGCATCTAATTTTTCTCCCTGTGCAGGACGTTGCACATATGGATTTTTATTTAAGAACAAATTGCCTTGAGCTGGACCAGCAAGAGTGCCTTTAAATGCAAACGCACCATTGGCAACTGTTGCAGAATCTGTAATGTTTTTGCCATCTGCGTTATAAACCAAGAAGATTTTATCGCCAGTTTTTAAGCTTTTAATGTCACCATTTACAGAAAATGGTTTTTGAGCTAGAGCTGCAAGAGGCAAAAGTGCCATTGCAGATAATAATATTTTTTTCATTAGAGTATAATTTAATGGTAAATGGTTGCTTAATGATTGTTTTCAAAGATAAATAATCGTCTGGCTAATAACGTAAATCCCTGTGTAAAATTATGATAGCTTTTGATAAGTTCTCCACCACAAATCAGGCATTTCTCCATTTACGGCTACTTGGTAATCATCATATCTACAAGGCACGAGGTGATATCTTTCATTTTTTGATTGACCAGAAGGATAAGGAACCTGCATCCACCAGCGGTCTGATTTCTTGCTCTTCACAAAAACCATTTCTCCGGAACCATCCTTTAAACTTGTACGATAGATCATAAACTGAGATTTCGGTGTTAAAGGAAAATCCTTTTTGCGTGCATAAAAACCCTCAATAAAATACCAAACCATTTGTGCCAAAAGGAAAGCCGTTTGCCCATTATTATCATAGGCCGGATTAAATTCGTAAAAGCCAATAGATGTAAGTTTATCGTTCATGCCAGCATAACGAGCAATTCTGCATGCTTCCTCGCCATCAAATCCATTCGGAGTTGTATTTGCATTGGCCGCAGCATCAGCAGAGCGAATTGCGCCAATATCAAAGCTAATCATATTCGCATTGCGGATAATTGGCTCGGTTAAGGTAATATCCTGAGCAAACTCCCCTAAGCGGTGTACATCAAAATAAAGCTTATCCATAACGCTCAAACTCTCCTGATTTACAAAATATGTTTGATAACCGATGTTACTAAAATTGAACAGATAATTGGGCTGATGAAGGAAAATTTTATTTAGATAACAATCCGATCTTGTTGCAATTCCATCATGGCTATCATCATCTATATCAAATTGGTTATCAACAATAACCAGATCTACTTTTTGCTCTAAATCTTGGTATCCCAAATACTGAGCATAGGTCAAGTCTTGCCCACCCCCAATAATAATTGGAATGATATTTTTTTTGATGAGCTCGGTTACGGCCATTTTTACAGCGGTATAAGTATCAGCTAAGGTAACGCCGTGCTTGATATTGCCTAAATCGACAATTCTGCTTATAAAACCTCCCTCATTTAGTTTGTAGAACTTTTCCCTAAAATAATCAGGACCCAATGCGCAACCTTCGTTGTTAATTGCACTTCTTCCGTCAAGCACACCAATAATTGCCAAATCGTATTTATTTTCTTCTAAATCCGGAAATGATTCGGTATGAATTACAGCCTTTAAACCAAGCTGGCTGGTAAAAAATCCTTGCTTTGGAATAAAACTATCGGTGTTTACAGGGGAAAAGAAATCCGTTAATGACATATTTTTAAAACTATCGGCTCAAATATCTATTTTTGGATGCACATATTTTATAAAAATAAGATTTCTATTGATTTCTTTTTGATAGGACTTTGTAATTAACTCATTTTAAGCTTTAAATTTTTGCATCTATCTTTTTTGTTGCAAGAAAATAAATTAACAGCCCGATTAAAAAAATGATACTGGTAACCGGAGGAACGGGATTTTTAGGATCTGAATTATTAAAACAGCTAACCGATAAAGGATTGGCTGTTAGGGCGCTGAAAAGAGAAACATCAGAAATCCCACCAATAGTTAAGAATATTACTTTAATTGAATGGTTTACAGCCGATATAAATGATCTTTCTACTCTAGAAGATGCCTTTGATGGTATAACACAAGTATACCACTGTGCTGCATTTGTTTCTTTTAATCCGAAGGATAAAAAAAACATGTTTCATGTAAACATAGATGGAACTTCCAATATTGTAAATCTATGCATTGAAAATAACTGCAGGCTTTTACATGTAAGCTCTGTTGCTGCGCTTGGTGATGCAAAAAAAGGAAAAAAAATAAACGAAAAAGATTTTTGGGAATATGATGCAAAGGCTCATGCTTATGGCCTTTCTAAATATGAGGGTGAAATGGAGGTTTGGCGAGGAATAACAGAAGGTTTAGATGCCGTTATTGTAAATCCATCTGTAATTATCGGAAAAAATGCTGGTTTTACTGGAAGTGGAGCAATTTTTAAACTTGTAAAAGGTGGCTTTCCATTTTATACCAATGGTGCAACTGGTTTGGTAGATGTGGTAGATGTTGCAAAATCGATGATTTTATTAATGGAAGGCTCAATTACGGCAGAGCGCTATATCATTTCATCTGATGATTATCACTATAAGGATTTATTTACAGAAATTGCAAAAGCTTTTGCCGTTAAAGCGCCAACAAAAGAAGCAAAACCCTGGATGCTCGGAATTGCTTGGAGAGCATTGAAATTCTTCTCGTTATTTAGCGGTTCAGAACCATCTATAACTAAAGATGCCGCGAAGAGCAGCACCGTTCTCAGTTATTACGACAATTCAAAAATTATAGCAGAAACAGGGATTAAATTTAAACCTGTTGCAGAAAGTATAAAGGAAATTACCCAACATTTAAAATAATGCCCAAACAAAAAGCTTACTACATTATCGATTTCGACAGTACGTTTACCCAGGTAGAAGCGTTAGATGAACTCGCACGAATCTCATTAAAAAACCATCCAGATAAAGAAGCCATCTTTCAAAAAATTGAAGATTATACCAATCTGGCCATGGAAGGCAAACTCTCATTTTCTGAAAGCCTGGCTCAAAGGGTTAAGTTACTAGAAGCCAGTGAAGATCATCTTAAACAGCTCATCAAACATTTAAAAAAGAAAGTTTCTACTTCTTTCTCTCGTAATGCGGAGTTTTTCAAAAAACATGCAGACGAAGTTTTAATTGTTTCTGGCGGATTTAAGGAATTTATTACGCCTGTTGTTAGCCAGTACCACATTAAGAAGGAAAATATTTACGCCAATACTTTTGTTACGACAGGTGATGGCAAAATTATAGATTACGATCATGCAAATCCGTTAAGCGAGGAAGGTGGAAAAGTAAAATTGCTTCAACATTTAAAACTGGAGGGTGAACTTTTTGGCATAGGCGATGGCTATTCTGATTTTCAGCTTCGTGAAAGTGGGATGATTAATAAATTCTTTGCCTTTACCGAAAATATTGCCAGAGAAAGCATTGTTTCAAAAGCAGATCATGTAACACCAAGCTTTGATGAATTTTTGTACGTAAATAATCTGCCAAGAGCGATTTCTTATCCAAAAAATAGAATCCTTTGTTTGGTAGTTGGCAATGTTGACCCATTAACTGTTAGCATCTTAAAAAATGATGGACTATCCATCAGACAAAAAACATCTTTTGAAGAAAAATACATTAAAGACGTTGGGATTTTAATTTTAGCTGATGGAGAAAAAATTGATAAAGAGCAATTGAAAAATGCTGTAAAACTTAAAACCATCGGTTATTTGGGCAGTGCCAGGAATAAACTGGATTTTGATTTGTGCACCAAGCAAGGTATCGTGGTTTTTGATGATCCAAAGAATAATCCCCGAAATATAGATTTTATTCCAAAACGCGTTGCCGATTTCATGAACACTGGCGCAACTTATCTTAGCAGTAATTTCCCGAATTTACAGTTGCCAAAAATCGATAAATCGCATCGATTGATTCACATCCACAAAAACGTTCCAGGGATTATGGCTAAAATTAACACCGTCTTTGCCAAACACAACATCAATATTGTCAGCCAGTTTTTAATGACCAATCCTGAAATCGGCTATGCCATTACGGATATTAATACGGAATACGATAAGCAGTTATTCAAATCGCTTAAAAAAATAGAGAATACGATTAAATTTAGAGTGCTTTATTAATATCGCACCTTCGTCATTTCGACCGCAGTAGAGAAATCTTTGTACTCAAAAATCAAAGATTTCTCCATTCCGTTGCACTCCAGTCGAAAAGACGATTGATTTAGTTTATCTTAAAAACCGGTATTCCGTAGAAATAAAAATAATCATTGCCGTCATTTCGACCGCAGTGGAGAAATCTTTGTACTCAGAATCAAAGATTTCTTCATTTCGCTGCACTTATTCGAAAAGACGATGAATTTATTTACCTCAAAAATTGGTGTCTTTTTAACAATAAATGTTTCGGACTACCAATTGCCTGAGAACGATAAATGCCCGTATGGCCAGAAAATAGATAAGCCGTAACGCAGGCAATAGCAATATATATCCCTGAGCTTACACCAAAAAGCTCAACACCCATAAAGATACAAGCTAAAGGCGTATTCGCAGCACCGGCAAAAACAGCAACAAAACCCATTCCTGCAAGCAATCCAAATGGTAGCGGAATAAAAAAACTCAGAAAACTTCCCAAAGTTGCCCCAATAAAAAATAAAGGCGTTACCTCTCCACCTTTAAAACCTGCACCCAATGTTAATGCGGTAAGGAAAAGTTTAATAAGAAAAGTATAATAGGGCTCTTGTTGCGTAAAAGATTCTGAAATAACCGGAATTCCCAAACCAATATATCGAGTGGTTCCCAAAAGATAAATCATTAAAATCAGAATAAATCCGCCAACGAATGGTCTAATTGGTGCATATTTTATTCTGCCAAATAAGTTCGATACCAAATGATTTAAGGCCGAAAAACTTCTGGCAACAAGACCAAAAATTAATCCTGCGCCCATTGATAAAAGTAAATTTATAGTTCCCATTTCAGGGACAGACGAAATAGAATAATGTGTATGCCCTACACCCCACATTTTGCAAACATAATCGGCAATTATGGCGGTAACGAAAGTCGGTAAAATGGCTCCATAAAGAATACTCCCAACTACAAAGACTTCCAATCCAAATATGGCTCCAGCCAGAGGTGTTCCAAAAACAGAAGCAAAACCAGCGCTAATTCCACATATTAAAATGATTTTCCGATCACGGGGTTTTAGCTTAAACAGCTTGGTAAACTGATCGGCAAAGGCACCCCCCATTTGCACTGCGGTACCTTCTCTACCAGCCGAACCTCCAAATAAATGCGTAATAATCGTCCCAGCAAAAATTAGTGGCGCCATAATTAAGGGAATGACCTTTTTTGGGCTTTGCAGCTCTTCTATCAGCAGGTTATTACCTTTAACAACTTCTCTGCCCCAATAATAATATGCTAATCCAATTATTAAGCCTGCCAGTGGCAAAAATGCAATAATCCATACATGGGTTTCACGCCAATTGGTGGCCAGATTTAAAGTTTCCAAGAAAATGGCAGAAGCAGAGCCAACAATAGCACCAAGCAAAGCAGAAAACAAAAGCCACTTGAAGGTGCCGAACAATACTAAGCCAAAGTCGAATTTAACAAAACGATAGATGGAAAGCACAAAACCTTCCGTTAATTTTTTAACAGGCATTTTACATCAATTTTAAATAAAAATCGTAGGAGTCATCAGCCTGTTTGGGCGGTTTTGGCGGTACCCCATCGCCATTATTCAAATGTATAAAAATTACTATTTGTTGCAAAATCTTTAACACCTTTGTACAGCTAACTTCAAATAATGGATTTTACACCTGAAATCAAAGACAAACTCAACCAACTACAGGAAAAATACACAGCCATGGGCCAAGATATGGCATCGTATCTTGATGGATTATTGTATGCAGATTTTCTTACCTATTGGGATTACATTCATTTGGATACCCTTTTAAGTTTACAAAGCCCTAAAACACCTTTCCCTGATGAAGAAATATTCATCATGTATCATCAAATTACCGAGCTATATTTTAAGCTTAGTTTACATGAGTGTAAACAGATTGCCGAACATGAAAATTTGACCGTAGATTTTTTTACGGCCAGAGTTAAAAGGATTAATGCTTATTTTAACGCTTTAACAACTTCTTTCGAAGTTATGGTTGATGGTATGGAAAAGGAACAGTTCTTAAAATTCCGAATGTCTCTATTACCGGCCAGCGGTTTTCAATCTGGGCAATATAGAATGATCGAAATCTGCGCTACCGATTTTATTCGCTTGGTGGATAAAAGCAGAAGAGTAGAATTAAGTACAGCAACTATTGAAGAACAATTTGAACACATTTATTGGAAATTTGGGGCTACTGAACTTGCATCGGGCAAGCAGACTTTAACTTTAAAACAGTTTATTAAAAAGTATGCCGATCAATTCCTTCAATTGGCCAAAAACCGATCCTTGACTAATTTCGCATCACTTTACCAAAAATTTCAAGCCAATGGGCAAGATGTTTCTGCACTTGCAGAAGAATTACGCAAGCTAGATTTGTATGTAAACGTAGAATGGCCATTGTCTCACTACAAATCTGCAGTTCGTTATTTAGAGAAAGATCCTGTCGATGTTGCCGCAACAGGTGGAACAAACTGGCAGAAATATTTGCCTCCGCGTTTCCAGAAAAGAATTTTCTATCCGTTCTTATGGACTGAGGAACAAATGGAAGAATGGGGCAAAGGCTGGGTTCTTAGTGTACTTAAAACACTCAAAAACAAAGATTAATATCAAAAAAAGCTATTAAAAAAGCTCGTTTTTTCTTAATTTGCGAAAATAATTAATGATAGAATTAGAGATCGGTGAGTTAGAGAATGTGTTAATACATTTTCACGCATTCCATCAATCGCTCATTCAAAATTCAAATACAATGACCGAGACATTAGATATAAAAATCACCAGATCTGAACAAACACGTTTAACAGTTACTGATTTTTCAGAGTTACCTTTCGGTAAAGTATTTACCGACCACATGTTTACCGCTGATTTTGAAGACGGCGAATGGAAAAATTTACAGGTTCTGCCTTACGGCCCTATACCGATGAGTCCTGCGATTTCTGCACTTCATTACGGCCAAGCCATTTTTGAAGGACTAAAAGCTTATCGCCAGCCAGATGGCAAAATTAGTGTTTTCCGTGCTGATAAAAATTTCGAGCGTTTTAATAAATCTGCGGATAGAATGTCTATGCCAACAATTCCGGAAGAGATTTTTATGCAAGGTTTGGCTGCACTAATTAACATCGACGAAAAGTGGGTTCCTTCGCAAGAAAACTATGCGTTGTATATTCGTCCGGTAATGTTTGCTATGGATCCATATTTAGGCGTTAAAGCATCTGATACATATAAATTTGCTTTGCTTACCACACCAACCGGTCCTTATTACAGTAAGGCTCTAAAAGTAAAAATCGAAACTGAATTTACAAGAGCTGATGAAGGTGGAGTTGGTTTTGCTAAAACAGCTGGAAACTATGCCCGTTCATTATATCCTTTTGAACAGGCTAAAAAAGAAGGCTTCGATCAATTAATCTGGACAGATTCGGTTACGCATGAATTTATTGAGGAAGCTGGAACAGCAAATTTAATATTCGTAATTAATGGCAAACTGGTTACCCCATCAATTCGTAGTACCGTTTTAGACGGTGTTACACGCGATACCATTATAAAATTAGCCGAAGATGCTGGAATAGAAGTAGAAGAGCGAAGGGTTTCGGTTAAAGAAGTAATTGATGGAATAGGTAATGGAAGTTTAACAGAAGCTTTTGCTGCAGGAACAGCAGCAACAGTAACTCAAATTGGAGAAATTGGCTATAAAGGCTCTATTTATACTTTGACAGATTCTGCAACGCGAAATGTGTCAAACGGAATTGCACAAAAATTAAACAATATCCGTTATGGTTTAGCTCCAGATGAGTTTGGATGGAACTGGGTATTATAAAAAAAACTTCATAAAAAATCCCCATTACTTTGAGTAATGGGGATTTTTTACGCTTTAAGCTTATCTATTTATCAAGAATTACAACTCCTTTAGCCTCAAAAGCAAGTTCTTTTTTTGGATCTGTAATTTTAGCAACCTCATCAGCCGATTTATGCGCATCCTCAGCATAATGACGCAATGTTTCAACAGAGATGGTTTGTTTCTTAGCTACACCATCCAAAACAACTTTTTTACCTACGATATCCATTGGCATAAAGAATGCATAATCTTTAAACGTTACCCTCATCGGATCTCCATTTGGCATTTCCAATGTCATCCAACAACCTTTTTTCTTGCACACATCAACAACCTTACCTTCAATTTTCATATCAACAGCTTTTTTATCGCCCATTGCAACTTCCATTTTGGCAGCTGGTTTCACATCGCCAGGCTTAACCTCTTCTCCAAATTTTTGGCCTTTATATTCTGATTGAGCAAATGTAAATGCAACTATTAAGCAGAAGCTTAAACTTAAAAGAATCTTTTTCATTGATTTATACTTTAATTAGTATTCCAGTTTTATCTGAAACAAAGTTATTTAAATTTACTAAATAGTTAAAACAAAAAAAATCCTCGCTAGCTCTCACTAACGAGGAAAATCATCCCTATTGTTATAGATCACATCCCATGATGTACAACATATTACCTTAGGCAAATGTTAATCCAAACTTTAACTAGGCGTGCCAACAGAGGTTAATCAATTGAATATTAGTATTTTAGCAAAAATTTTAATCCGTGCCAAAAAATAAGCATCGGGGATGATGGGGAAAATTTTCCCCACATCGAGTAAAATTGTTGATTTGTTGCCCCGAACCACAATCCCTTTTTACCCGAAAACAAGGCCAAAAACCTCTTCAATTTTGCTTACCGCTTTTATTTCTAGATTATATTTCTCCGAATCAATTCCTTTTAAGTTGTACTTCGAAATATAGATGGTTTCAAAACCTAATTTATCGGCTTCAGCAATGCGTTGTTCAATTCTATTTACAGCTCTAATTTCTCCCGATAAGCCAACTTCAGCAGCAAAACAATTTTTAGATGAAACGGCGATATCTTGATGGGAAGATATAATCGCGATTAAAACTGCCAAATCAATTGCTGGATCTTCCACCCTGATTCCGCCTGCAATATTCAGGAAAACATCTTGAGTACTTAATCTAAAACCACAGCGCTTTTCCAACACGGCCAATAGCATATTCATTCTTTTGGTATCGAACCCAGTAGCAGATCTTTGAGGCGTTCCATAAGCTGCCGGGCTTACTAATGCTTGAGTTTCTATCAGCATTGGTCTGGCTCCTTCCAGCATCGCGGCAATTGCAATTCCACTTAATTCTTCATCACGTTGCGACAACAGAATTTCTGAAGGATTGGAAACTTCCCTTAGGCCTGTTCCCTGCATTTCATAAATCCCCAGTTCTGCCGCTGCTCCAAATCTATTTTTAATCGATCTTAAAATACGATAAACATGATGCCTATCGCCCTCAAACTGCAAAACCGTATCTACCATGTGCTCCAATATTTTCGGACCAGCAATAGCACCATCTTTTGTAATATGACCAATTAAAAATACCGGCGTTCCCGTTTCTTTTGCAAAGCGAAGCAACTCCGCTGTACATTCCCTTACCTGAGATACGCTTCCAGGTGTAGAATCGATATGTGCGGAGTGAAGGGTTTGAATGGAATCTACGACCAAAATTTCGGGTTCTAAAATTTCGATCTGCTTAAAAATATTCTGTGTAGATGTTTCTGTTAAGATATAACAATCTGTAGATGGGCTTTCGGTTATTCTTTCCGCACGCATTTTAATCTGTTGTTCACTTTCCTCGCCAGAAATGTAAAGAAGTTTTTTACCTTTTAAATTTAAGGCCAACTGAAGCATAAGCGTCGATTTTCCAATTCCCGGCTCACCACCAATTAAAACCAGAGATCCTTCCACCAATCCTCCACCCAAAACCCGATCGAGTTCTCTATCGCCAGTTAAAATTCTTCTTTCTGTTGAGGATTGAATTTCATCTACTTTACTCGGTTTGCTTAATTTTCTGGAGCCGGTTTCACTTTTCCAAGTTGGAATAGCGGTCGAACTTTTCTCAACAACCTCTTCTACAAAGGTATTCCACTGACTACATGAAGGGCATTTACCCAACCATTTAGCCGATTCGTAGCCACAGCTCTGACAGAAATATGCAGTTTTTGTTTTTGCCAATTGATTTTAGATTTTAGATTACGAATTTAACCTTTAGTGCCCTAAAGTGCTTTTATTTTTTTGAACATCTTTCGGGCCCATCCTTATTAAAAATCTTTTAAAAACAGAAAGCCCGATTTTATAAAAATCAGGCTTTCTGTTAAATGTATTTTATGTTACAATTTGATTTCCTCGTCTTTTGAAGAGATAAAATGAAACTCTGTTAGGTAATAGGATGGTTGAGCTTTTACTTTAATCCATTGGCCATATTTAAAAAACCAGCGGCGTTGTAAATTAAAAATTCCTTTGGTAATATAAGCTTCAATGTAAGGATGTACACAAAGGGTAATTCCTTTTTCGTTTTGCTCTCTTAAAATATAGTTAAGGTTGTTCTCAATATCATCCATTAAAACGATACTCGCTTTAATTTCTCCCGTCCCATCGCAGGCCGGACATTTTTCTACCGTAACAATATTCATTTCCGGACGAACACGCTGTCTGGTAATTTGCACCAAACCAAATTTGCTCGGAGGCAAAATGGTATGTTTGGCTCTATCCAATAACATCAGCTCACGCAGATAATCGAATAGCATTTTACGGTTTGTTGGTTTGTGCATATCGATAAAATCGATTACCACAATACCACCCATATCACGCAAGCGCAATTGACGGGCAATTTCTTTAGCCGCTTCTTTGTTTACCTGTAAAGCATTTTCTTCTTGATTTTCTTTACTGGCGGTGCGGTTTCCGCTGTTCACATCTACAACATGAAGCGCTTCGGTATGCTCAACAACTAAGTAAGCGCCACCTGGTAAGTTTACTGTTTTTCCGAAAGCATTTTTAATCTGCTTTTCTATTCCAAAGTGTTCAAATATTGGTTCTTTTTGTTTGTACAGCTTAACGATCTTTTCCATTTCTGGAGAAATATCGTGTACATAAGAACGGATATCATCGTACAGTTCTGGTGTACTAACGTAAACATTTGTAAAATCAGGGTTCAGAATATCACGAATTAACGTTGATGATCTGTCCATTTCTCCCCAAACTCTTTTTGCAGGTTCGGTAGAAGGCATTTTTTTGGTGAAGTTTTCCCATTTAGCAATTAAATCTAAAAGATCTTTTTGCATTTCGGCAACACCTCTGCCTTCAGAAACGGTTCTGATAATTACCCCAAAATTTTGAGGTTTAATACTTTCGATAATCTTTTTTAAGCGATTACGTTCAGTATTACTTTTTATTTTTTTTGATATGGATATGGTATTGGAGAATGGCACCAGTACCACATACCTGCCGGCAATTGATAAGTCGGAACTCAGTCTTGGTCCTTTAGTCGAAATTGGTTCTTTAGCAATTTGAACAGGAAGGAGCATATTTTTACTCAGCACATCAGAAATTTTGCCTGCCTTGTTTATATCGGCTTCTAGCTTTAAATTATCTAATAATGTGCCTGTAACCGAGCCATTACGCTTGATCTTAGTTAGCTTAATTAAAGATTGTACCTGTGGGCCTAAATCAAAATAATGCAAAAACGCATCTTTTTCATAACCAACATCAACGAAAGCAGCATTTAGACCGGGCATAATTTTTTTAATGCGGCCCAAATAAATATCGCCAACGGCGTAGTTATTATTGATTTGTTCTTTATGAAGCTCAACAAGTTGTTTGTCTTCAATCAATGCTATGGTAACTCCAGCAGGAGTCGAATTGATAATTAATTCTTTTACCAACAGCTACAGATTTTAAGGCTTTCGCCTATTAACAAATGGATAGTATACAAGAAAATATTGATGTAGCAGAAATTTATATAATTAAAAATCATATAAAAGTATTTAAACCTCATAGTGAGTACTATGAGGTTTAATAAGCTAAATCAAGATAAGAAACTATTTTTTCTTATGTCTGTTTTTTCTTAAACGTTTTTTACGTTTGTGGGTAGCCATTTTATGTCTCTTTCTTTTTTTACCGCTTGGCATAGTTTTAAGTTTTAAATGTTTTTATTAATCTGTTAATTAATTTTTATTCTTTAGTTCGACAATTTTCTTATCAATAAATGATGATAAAGTAGGGTTTGCCGCTAATTTCTTGCTTGCTAAATAAGCATCAACTGCTTCTTTATTTCTGCCTAAATTCTCTAAAGCTGTGCCTAAATAGAAATAGGCTTCAGGAGTAGGAGCAGTTGCAATAACCGTTTTAAAACGAGGGATTGCCTTATCAAACTGACCTGATTTAATTGAGAACAACCCTAAATTCATATTCGCTTTTAAATTTTTAGGATCTTTAGAAACAACATCTAGCAGCATTGCAATACCTTGCATTGGTGCACCTAAGCCGTTTACAATAGTTACACCTAAGCCTGTTTTTGCTTCAATGTTTGTAGAATCTTGCTCTAACGCATTTTTAAAAGATGTATTGGCTTTCTGCAATAAAGCAGGTTGAGCTAAACTATCTTGAGTACTCTCAAAAGCCTTTAAGAATCTATTACCCGAGGCTAACCAACTTGTAGAAGATGGATTTCCTTCGGCAACAATTTCTAAATAAAGCGCAGAGGGTGTAATTTGCTCCACATCATCCCATTTCTGAGCCAATTGTTTTGCCAATTCAATTTTTTCAGTGCCTTTAGCTGTTTTGTAACTGTTTTCTAATGCTGTAATATCTGTAGCTAAATTTTTATTAATTACATTTTTTGCAGCGGTAGATGAAGTTTCAATACTTAATACACTGGAAGAAGCGGGCGCTTGTGCATCAGTCATTTGACCGCTTGCAGGCATTTTGCCGTTTTCTTCAGTTGGTTTTACTAAACCTTTAATATCTCTTGTAAATAAGAAAGCAACAAGCAATAAAATCGCTCCAACAATAATGGTTTGTTTTAATCTGATGCTGCTATTCACTTTTTAAGATTTTAGGCTTCTACTTGGATTTTTTTTGAATTGCTCTTAACTTTATCAACAAATACTTTTGCTGGTTTAAAGCTAGGCACAAAGTGTTCTGGGATAATTATTGCAGTATTTTTAGAGATATTTCTGGCAGTTTTCTGCGCTCTCTTTTTAACAACAAAGCTTCCGAAGCCTCTTACGTATACATTTTCACCGCCAATCATGCTTGTTTTGATAACCTTGAAAAATGCCTCAACTGTTTCCTGTACATCAACCTTCTCAATTCCGGTTTTTGTTGATATTTCTGAAATAATATCTGCCTTAGTCATATTTACTTATTTATATATATTGTGTTTTAATATTATAACTGTTTTGGGGTTGCAAAAGTATTGCTTTTTAATGAGATAGGGAAATAAAAGATGATTTTTTTATATTCTCACTTATCAGCGAAATGCAAGTTTTTTTTTAAACGAATAAATACACCGTAATTTGCATCAATGACATTCCAAAATGAACTCATAAATTGGTACAACCAAAATAAGAGAGATTTGCCCTGGAGGCACACTAACAACGCATATATCATCTGGTTATCCGAAATCATACTTCAACAAACCCGAGTTGAACAAGGGCTCCCTTATTTCAATAAATTTTTGGAAAATTTCCCTAATGTCTCAGATTTTGCAAGCGCAAGCGAATCAAAAGTGCTAAAACTTTGGCAGGGATTGGGCTATTATTCAAGAGGGAGGAACATGCATGCTACGGCGCAAATTGTAATGAGCGACTTTAACGGTGTATTTCCGACTCTTCATGATGACCTCATTAAACTGAAGGGAATTGGAGAATATACCGCAGCTGCGATTTCTTCCTTTTCATCAGGTGAAGCCAGAGCCGTTGTAGATGGAAATGTATTTAGGGTGCTGGCTAGATACTACGGAATAAATACGCCAATCAATTCTCCGGCAGGGAAAAAACAATTTTATACATTGGCCAATGAACTGATGTTTAAGGAAGACCCTGCGCTGTATAACCAAGCCATAATGGAATTTGGCGCTATGCAATGCAAACCGAAATCTCCGGCATGTAATATCTGTCCTCTAAACCAAACTTGTTATGCATTTAATAACCATCTGGTTAAAGAATTACCTGTAAAAATTGGAAAGGCTGAGAAAAAACACCGATTCTTTAATTATTTTATTTGTACGCAAGGCGATGAAATACTGGTTAAGGAAAGACAGGCTGGCGATATCTGGCAACATCTATATGATTTTCCGTTAATTGAAACTCTAGAATTACCCAATTGGATGGACCCCAGTTTTAATAATACCGTTAAAGATTTTTTCGGTATAAATACTGAATTTACACTTATTAGCTATAAAAAACACATTTTAACCCACCAAATAATACACGTACATTTTTTTGCATTAAAAAATTATATATTTAACTTTAGTAAACAAAAGGAACTTAATTGGGTTTCTTTAAGTAAGTTAGATGAATTGCCGCAACCTAAGGTTATCCACGATTTTTTGGAGGATAATTTTAAGAATAAGATGGAATAACTAACCACCTAGGCAATGGCAATCTGATAAACGAAACAACTAACCAAAAATATTTTATGTCTGGTATTAACAAAGTGATTTTAGTGGGCCACTTGGGTAAAGACCCTGAGGTTCGGCATTTGGATGGTGGTGTAACTGTTGCAAGCTTTCCGCTGGCTACATCTGAAACATACAACAAGGATGGAAAAAGAGTAGAGCAAACAGAATGGCACAATATTGTATTATGGCGAGGGCTTGCTGAAGTAGCTTCAAAGTATTTACAAAAGGGCAAACTGGTATACATTGAGGGTAAGCTTAGAACCAGATCCTTCGAAGACAAAGAAAAAGTAAAAAAATATGTAACAGAAATTGTTGCCGAGAACTTTACAATGCTGGGTAGAAAAAGTGATTTTGAGCAAAGTCCATCTACTACGTTATCTTCTCCCCAACACACAGAGTCTAAAATTGATGATGAGTTTACAATTGGGCCGTCTGATGAGAATGGAGATCTGCCATTTTAACAATTCCAATTAAATACATAAAAAAAGCCTAAGGTAGTTAACTACTTTAGGCTTTTCTTTTTAATGTTAATACGTTTCACTATCTGGCGGAATTCCATAATCAACAAACTTTTTATCTTTTTTTTCCTTCTTCTTACTAAAGAAACCTTTAACCGAATTGAATATTGCCGATAAATGTTCGGCATCTAAAGATTTTCCAACTTTTCCAGAAACTAAGCCAACTGCTGCCTTGGTTAAAAAACCGGCACCACTAAAAAGTGTTTTGTTTAAAAACATTGGCAGAAGTAAGGACATTGCCGTTCCGCTGAGATTTAATTTATCGTCAACCTTAAAAAGATTACTCGGTGTAGCATACTTTTTGATTAAAGAACCTAGCGTAAATTGATGGATAAAATTTTTAGCATCAGCCTTAAGCATGGTTTGTTTAAGCGTATACTCTACTTTTAGCTCGATTTTTTTCGCTTGTAAATCTTCGAGGTTTCTGATGTTTTTATAGCTTCTCATCTTCTTCCTCCTTATCTGCAAGTTTATCAAAATACTTTCTAATGGCTACATTAATAATTGCCTTCTCAATATACTTATCCTTGGTTAAATAAACGATAATGGCCAAAATAATGTAGATTAGGGATACACATCCAAAACCACCCGAATAACTTCCCAATACATCAGAAAGATATAAAGCCAACGTTACTGAGCCGAATAAAAAAGCCAATATAAAGCAGACAATAACAGCTGTGCTGGTTACTAAATCGGCAAATATTTTAGAGGCTTTTTCTACAAGATAAAGTCTGGTATATTCTACCCTTGCTTCAAGATATCCCTTGGCATCATCTACCAAATCTTCGATACTTTTATCTTTATTTTCCTGCATAATTTAGATGTAATTTAACCGGGCATAAATCGCCCGGCTTTAATATTTTTTATTTATGCGTGCTCTACGTCGTCGCTATATTCTTCTTCTACACTTCTCAATTTGGTTTTAATTGAGCTAACAACTTTATCTTTTAAGCTCGATAGATTATTGATCTCATCAGCAGCTTTATCTTTAATAGAATCGCCTAAATCTTTTAAGGATTGGCTTAACTTATCACGCGTTTCTTCACCTTTTTCTGGTGCGAACAAAATTCCTAGAGCGGCACCGGCAGCTAGTCCTGCTAAAAGAGCAACTACAACTTTTGAGTTATCATTCATAATATATGTATTTTAAGGGTTTAACATTTATAATATATGTACTTCTACATAATTTTATTGTTAAGCTATAAATTATAACTCATTATGCTCATTATTTGTTTTAATTCTTTCCAATCTTTCCGATGCGAGTGTACTGGTTTCGTAAATTTTAACAAGCAAAATAAAATATGATAATAGAAGCGGGCCAAAAACAAGACCTAATATTCCGAATAAAGGTATACCAATAATTACGCCAATTACTGTAATAATGGGATGAATATTGCCAACTTTCTTCGCTATGATAAATCTTAGAACATTATCGATATTAATGATGACCACAAAACCGAAAATTAACATGGCCCAGCCGGCAAAATTATTGCCGTTTGCGATTTGCAAAATGGCAGCGGGCACGAATATAACTGGTGGGCCCAATACGGGCACAAATGAAATAAATGTAGTAATTACCCCCCAAAAAACTGGGTCTTTGTAACCCAGTACAAAAAAAGATAAGCTAACCAAAGAACCCTGCACCAAACAGATTAGGCCTTGGCCCAATACATTGGCATAAGTTGTATTGCGCATTTCATCGCCAAATCTAAGTGCATTTTGTTCTCTAAACGGCGCATATTTTATTAGTGAAAATTCAAATCTCTTGCGCTCTATTAGCATAAAATACAGCAAGAAGAACATCACCAACAGGCTTAAGATAATATTTACAGCACTAGAAATTAATGAGGGAAAAAGTAAGGTTGCCCAATTGCCCAAACGATTTAAGCCGTCCTGAATTACACTTTCATTTATTTTAACTGGAATTAAATGCTGAAGTTTTACCAGAAGGTTTTTAAAAAAGATTTCGTTGTTTTTTAGCTCCGAAATTTTACTGATTACCATACTGCTCAATGCATAAAATGGCAGTATGATTAAAATTATACAAACTGTAATTAATGAAATTGCGACAAATCTTCGGTTCCAGCCTTTAACCTCTGCAAAGTAAATGTATCCGGGGCGCATAATTGTGTACAGCACAAGTGTACTTAAAATTGCACTAAAAATATCTTGCAGAGAATAAGCAATTAATAGCCCAAGCGCTATTATAATTACAAGGTTGATGTTATTGCGTTGTTTATAAGAGAATACCGACATATCAGTTTTATGCTTGGTACTCTTAAAATACAAAAAGGCGTTATTTTGTTTTATTCATTTTCAGAATTATCATCCATATCCAGTTTGATTGCCTTTATTTTATTGTAAAGTGTCTTACGATCAATTTTTAGTGCTTTTGCCGCTTTGGTTTTGTTAAAATTTACTTCTTTTAGTGCATTCAGAATGGTATCATATTCTGCTTCTTGGGCAGCATTTCTTAAATTTTTGGGCTTATCGGAAGTTTTGATTTTCATCTGGCTCAAAACCTTTTCATGATCGTATTCTTTTGCAAAATTTGATAATTCGAGGGGAAGAACATCTACTTGGATTTCATTTCCATCAGTTAATAAAGCAACCCGCCTAATTACGTTTTTAAGCTCGCGAACGTTTCCTGGCCAGCCATAGTTTAAGAAACAACTTTTCACCCCTTCGGAGAAACCACGGATATTTTTGTTAAGTTCTTGATTGGCTACCGCTAAAAATTTATCTGCAAAAATCAGAATATCGTTCCCCCTCTTTTTCAGTGATGGAATATGAATCGAAAACTCATTAAATCGATGATATAAATCTTCTCTGAATGTTCCTTTTAAAATATTTTCTGATAGATTTTCATTTGTAGCTACAATAATTCTTACATCAAGATCTATTTCTTTGGTGCTGCCAATTCGCTTAACCTTGCGTTCCTGGACTGTTCTTAATAAAGTTGCCTGGATTTCGTATGATAAGTTGCCAATCTCATCCAAAAACAACGTGCCTCCATTTGCCTGTTCAAAATGACCAATTTTTGTATAAAGCGCTCCCGTAAAGGAACCTTTTTCATGGCCAAAAAACTCACTGCCCGCAAGTTCCTTGGTAAGCGATCCGCAATCCATAGCAACAAAAGGCTTATCTCTTCTTAAACTGTTTAAGTGAATGGTTTTTGCAACACACTCTTTACCCGTTCCGCTTTTACCGGTTAAAATTATGCTGTAAGAAGTTGGCGCAATAAGTTGGATTTGTTTTAGAAGTGTACCAGAAACTTCGCTTTTTCCATCAATATATTCAGTATAGTTTACATAATCAGATTCTGATTCGGCACTGTTTTTCTTTCCAGGACCTTTATTTTCATTAAGAGCTCTTTGCGTTTCCAGTGCTTTATTAATGGTATTTAAAATTTCGTCGGGATAAAGTGGCTTTGTTATGTAATCATAAGCGCCAAGCTTAATTAGCTCTACAGCCAGCTTGATATCAGAATAACCGGTAATAATAATTACTCCAGTTGTGGGATAGTTTTCTTTTATTTTAATCAGAATTTCCCTGCCATCGGTATCATCGAGGCGATAATCGCACAACACCAAGTCGAAAGTTTCATTCGTCATTATCTCCATAGCGGAGGTTCCAGTAATGGCATTTGAGACTTCGAAGCCATTTCTGATTAGAAATTTTGAGAGTAAGAGTCCGATGTTTACTTCGTCATCGATAATTAGTATCTTCTTTTTCATCAGATGTAATCTGTTTTTTTGCATTAGCAGAAAAACCTACTCACAAAGAGGCTAATTTCCGTTGTGACTAGGGCTTTCTAATAGATATTTAGATAAGACATAATTACAGATTTTTAATGAAATTGGGAAATATTTTCCACACTTATTTTATAATCAACTAGAACTAATAATACAAAATGTTTATTTCCCTTTAAAGACTGCCTTTCTTTTTTCTACAAATGCACGTACACCTTCTTTAAAATCCTCTGTTTCGAAGCATTTTCCAAATTGCTCAATTTCAACAACATAACCATCCGTTTCGTTTATCGATGCAATTACTGATTTTATTGCAGCTGCAACCGCTAGAGGAGCACGCATTTTAATTAGATTTAAAATCTCCTCAGCTCTGCCTATTAAATCTGTTTGAGTAACTACATAATTTACTAAGCCAATTTTTTCTGCATCTTCAGCAGAAACCATACTCGCCGTAGTAATCATTTCAATGGCCTTGCCTTTGCCTACCAGTTGTGTTAATCGTTGCGTGCCTCCATAACCAGGAATTAGTCCCAGGGTTACTTCGGGCAAACCCAATTTGGCATTGTCTGATGCAATTCTTATGTGGCAGGCCATCGCTAATTCCAATCCTCCGCCTAGTGCGAAACCATTTATCGCTGCAATAAAAGGCTTTGGAGAATTTTCAATTGCATTAAATACCAGTTTGTGGCCTTGCTTAGCTAATTCCTCTCCCTGCTTACCGTTGTAATCAGAAAATTCTTTTATATCTGCTCCAGCAACAAAAGCTTTTTCGCCAGCTCCAGTTAAAATTACCCCCCTAACCTCATCGGTTTTACCAGCATATTCAATTACGTCTGCCAGTTCTGCAAGGGTATCTTTATTTAAAGCATTTAATGCCTTTTCTCTGTTTATTGTAATGTAAAGTATGTTTTCTTTAACTTCTGAAATTAAATTCTGGTATGCCATATCTTAAAAATTTCTGTTTTCTGTAACCCAATTTTGTATGTATTCTACAATGCTTGCCATTGTTGTACCTGGTGGGAATAATTCACCAACACCCAAGGCCGCAAGTTTAATCCGATCTCCATCCGGAATAATTCCTCCACCTGTTAAAAGCACATCATCCATCTGTTTTTCTTTCATAAATTGAATTATTTTTGGAAAGACCGTCATGTGTGCGCCCGATAAAATAGATATCCCAATGGCATCAACATCCTCTTGCAATGCGGTATTAACAACCATTTCTGGTGTTTGGCGCAGGCCAGTATAAATGACTTCCATTCCAGCATCACGAAGTGAAGTAGCAATTACTTTTGCTCCTCTATCATGGCCATCTAAGCCAACTTTTGCAACTAAAACACGGATTGGTCGGTTTAATGCTTTGCTCATAATGAATATTAAGTTGATGTAAATGTATTGATTTTGACGGGAATTGAAAAGGGGAGGAAATGGGGGAATGGGAAACTAGACTATAGAAAAAGATAAAAGAATAAATAAAAGCGAAAGGATAGCAATCCGGTTAGATTTCACCCTATACCTCTTCATCATCACCTATTTCCTATTATCAATTTATTATTCTTTACCTAACAAGCCATCGGAAGAATATATACATATTGGCGATATTCATCCGATGGATATAACTAGTGTTTGCCAAAAAATATAATGAATTCGCTGTTTTAAACCACCAACAATAAATCGTGAGCTAATAAACCCGTTTATCTTACTTAATTACGCTCAATCTTTTTACCTTTGCAATCCTAATTTACAGGTTTTTATGAGTGAAGAGAAGTCATTGAACTTTATTGAAGAAATTGTTGAGAACGACTTAAATAGTGGCAAGTATAAAACTTTGGTTACGCGTTTCCCGCCTGAACCTAATGGTTATTTACACATTGGCCACGCGAAAGCGATATGCTTAAACTTCGGACTAACACAAAAATACGGTGGTTATACCAATCTGCGTTTTGATGATACCAATCCGGTAACGGAAAAAACGGAATACGTAAACAGCCAGCAAGAAGATATTAAATGGTTAGGTTTTAACTGGAAAAACGAATTATATGCATCAGATTATTTTGATGAGTTATATTCTTTTGCAGTAAAACTAATCGAAAAGGGTTTGGCTTATGCTGATGAAAGTTCTGCCGATGAAATCGCAACTTTAAAGGGAACGCCTACAGAGCCTGGCCAGGATAGTCCTTATCGCAACCGCAGTGTCGAAGAAAATCTGGATATTTTCACGAGAATGAAAAATGGCGAATTTGCCGATGGTGCTTATATTTTAAGGGCAAAAATCGACATGGCCAGTCCGAATATGTTAATGCGTGACCCAATTATATATCGTATAAAACATGCAGAACACCACCGTACAGGTAACAAATGGTGCATTTACCCAATGTACGATTTTGCACATGGGCAAAGCGATAGTATCGAAAACATCACGCACTCTATTTGTACTTTGGAGTATGTTTCACACCGCGAATTGTACGATTGGTTTATCGAGAAATTAGAAATTTTTCCTTCTAAACAATATGAATTTGCCCGTTTAAATCTTACTTCTACGGTAATGAGTAAACGTAAGCTGCTTCAATTGGTTAACGAAAATCTGGTTAACGGCTGGGATGACCCACGCATGCCAACAATTTCTGGTTTACGTAGAAGAGGTTTCACTCCGAAGAGTGTTCGCGAGTTTTGCGAACGCATCGGTATTGCCAAACGCGAAAATTTAATCGAGTTAAGCCTGTTGGAATTTTGCATCCGTGAGGACCTGAATAAAACAGCTAACCGCGTAATGGCCGTTTTAGATCCAATTAAGTTAATTATTACCAATTACGAAAAAGGAACCGAAGATTTAATTGGCGAAAATAATCCTGAAGCAGAAGACGGGGGCGGTACACGTATCATTCCTTTCAGCAATGAGCTTTGGATTGAGCGTGAAGATTTTATGGAAGTTCCCGCCAAGAAATGGTTCCGTTTGGCACCTGGCGCAATGGTTCGCTTAAAGTTTGCTTACATTGTTAAGTGCGAGGATTTTGTGAAAGATGATAACGGAAACGTTACCGAAATTCACTGTACTTACATTCCAGAATCAAAAAGCGGAAATGATACCAGTGGAATCAACGTAAAAGGAACCATTCATTGGGTGAGTGCTCAACATGCAAAAACTGCAGAAATTCGTTTATACGATCGCTTATTTACCTCAGAAACACCGGATGCTGAAGAAGGTGATTTTAAGGAATATTTAAATCCTGAAAGCCTAACGGTTTTACCTAACGCTTATATCGAACCTGCATTAGCAGATGCCAATTTAGAAGGGCGTTATCAATTTATTCGTAAGGGTTACTTCTGTTTAGACAGAGATTCTACGGCTGATAAATTGGTTTTCAATAGAACGGTAACACTAAAAGATACTTTTAAGAAGCCGAACTAGACCCTCCCAACCCTCCCCTGAAAAGGAGGGCTTTCAATGCATATATAAAAAAACCCACAGATAAAATTAAGTTATCTGTGGGTTTTTTAGTATTAGGTTTAAACCTTAAACCCTCTATCTTCAACCTTTCTAGTATTTCGTGTAAACATTATACAAAACCAAAATATCAACTGGGGTAAGTGTTGGTGTAATATCGGTTTGGATAAAGTGAATTTTAAAGGCTTCGATTGCACCTGGCAAATTCCGTGTATCGTAGCCTATATATTTTAAAGCCATCTCAGTATTAAAATCTGCAGGTGGATTTTTTAAAACATCATCGTACCAATATCCAAATCCTTTATCTGCTAATTTTTTCCATGGAAAATGAGCTGGATCCGGTTTACGTTTCGGGGCAATATCTGCATGACCGATAAAGTTTGCCGTAGGGATTCCGTAAGTTTTCTTTAAGGTAGCTAAAAGTTTAATTAAACTGTTAATTTGAGCATCCGGCCAAGGATCTGTAAGCCCATTATTGTCTAACTCGATTCCGATAGATGAAGAATTTAAATCAGTATCCTTACCCCATTTACTCACGCCGGCATGGTTTGCCCTTAAATAATCGTTTACCATGTGTACAACCTTGCCATCGCGACTGATTACATAATGTGCACTTGTGGCCGCTCTGGTTGAGTGAAAGGTTTTTATGGTTTGGGCCAAACTATCTTGTGCAGTATGGTGAATGATTACAAAATTTGGTTTACGTATCCCAAAATTTACAGAACCAACCCAAGTCTGGTTTGTTGCCTCTAATGAGTCATACAGTTGCCCTTCTGGTGGAGTACTGGCAATTATTTTAGAAAAGTCTTTGGCTTTTTGTTTATACACTTTTTCTGTAATGGCATATTTATTCGTGCTACATGCAGATAAAAAAAGTATGGCAACGATTAAAGAAATTGACTGGTGTTTTACTGATAACATAACCTATTTTATTAGAGCCATGAAGTTACGAAAGTATGCTAAAATTCATCCTTTGCATCAAACTTTATACAAAGCTTTTAAATTTTACTAATTTAGAACCCAATATACTTTTAGAATGAAGAATTTATACAAAACAAGCCTGTTCTTATCTGCCATTTCCATTTCTACAGGGCTTTTCCCGGCTTGTACAAACACATCAAAACCCTCTGGGGATAAGGCTGTTGTGATACAGAAAGATAGCCTTATAGATTATGTTGCACAACGCTTGCCCATATATGAAAGAGTTAAACTTTCAACCAACATCAATCAGTTAAGCGTTAACGATCGGAAAATATTACCGCTGCTTATTCAGGCTGCAGAAATTATGGATCAGTTGTATTGGAAGCAAGCCTATCCACAGCGTGATAGTTTATTGGCAACGATTAAAGACGAAAAAACCCGCGATTTCGTAAATATTAATTACGGCCCTTGGGATAGGTTAAATAATGAAAAACCTTTTGTTACAGGTGTTGGAAACAAACCAGAAGGCGCATCTTTTTATCCTTATGGGATAACAAAAGAAGCGATTGAGAAGTCGGATTTGAAAGATAAATTTGGCGCATATTCTGTTGTTCAAAAAGACAGTTCTGGAAAATTAAGTACTGTTCCATATCATGTTTTATTTGCTTCAGAACTTCAAAGGGCTTCTTCCTTATTAAAGCAGGCCGCATTAATTGCAGACGATGCGGGATTAAAAAAATATCTAAATTTAAGGGCTGACGCTTTAGTAACGGATAATTTTACAGCGTCTGACTATGCCTGGTTAGATATGAAAACCAACGGACTGGATCTTATAATTGGTCCGATAGAAAATTACGAAGACAAACTTTTTAATGCCCGTACAAGTTACGAAGCTTACGTTTTAGTTAAAGACAAAGATTGGAGCAAGCGCTTAGCGAAGTACGTAAAAATGCTTCCTGACTTACAGAAAAATCTGCCGGTAGCTGCAAAATACAAAACCGAGACCCCAGGAACGGATTCTGAATTAAATGCCTATGATGTAGTTTACTATGCTGGCGATTGTAATGCAGGTTCTAAAACCATTGCCGTAAACCTACCAAATGATGAAAAAATTCAGCAGGAAAAAGGCACTCGCCGTTCCCAGTTGAAAAACGCAATGAAAGCAAAGTTTGATAAAATTTTACTTCCCATTTCAAAAGAACTTATTGATGCTGAGCAACAAAAATATATAACATTTGATGCCTTTTTTGCAAATGTAATGTTCCACGAAGTTGCGCATGGTCTTGGTATTAAAAAAACCATAACAGGCAAAGGTTTTGTTCGTGAGGCACTGAAAGAACAATATAGCTGGTTAGAAGAGGGTAAAGCCGATATTTTAGGCCTATATATGGTAACCGGTTTACTTAAAAAAGGAGAACTACAAGGCGATATTAAAGATTATTACACCACTTTTATGGCTGGAATTCTGCGTTCGGTGCGTTTCGGTGTATCAGAAGCGCATGGAAAAGCCAATATGCAATGCTTTAATTATTTTAAAGAAAAAGGTGCCTTCGAGCGCACAGCTAAAGGAACATACAAGGTTAACTTTGATAAATTTGCTGTCGCGATGAATGATTTAAGTTCATTTATTATTACGCTTCAAGGCAATGGAGATAAAGCTGCAGTAGAAAAAGCTCAAAAGACTATGGCTATAATTCCAGCAGAATTAAAAACTGATTTGGATAGGTTAACCAAGAAAAGCATTCCGGTTGATGTTGTTTTTGAACAAGGTGTGGATGTACTGGGAATGAAATAAAAAAATAAAAATTCTATAACATGCTAAGCCACAGATATTCTGTGGCTTTTTTTATTCTATCGCAATTCATTTCCAAAATTCCTGTAACCTTTTTAAAAAGCGGTCGTCTTATTAATAACTAAACGGCGGAAATTGTTCGTTTCTGCTACTAAACTTTAAACAGGTGAGCAATTAAATTTAAATCGCAGATGATGCGTTAGGGAAATCTTTTTGCCCAAATTTTTAAACCAATACGAATAAACCAATGAAAACATTTTACAAAATATCACTAATTATACTGGCCATTTTTACAGGGAAAGATGCGTTTGGGCAAACCCAGCCAAAGGCAAACATCACGGGGATTATCCTTGATGAGAACAAAAAACCTGCAGATTATGTAACCGTTGTACTTTTTAAAGCATCCGATTCTAGCGTTGTTAAAACTGCATTTACCGATCCAACTGGGGCTTTTGGTTTTACAATCTCTGCCAAGGGCGAATATTTCTATAAAGCCAGTAATATGGGATACAAAACCTTTAAAAGTAAAATATTATCCCTTACAGATGCCAGCCAGAAATTAGATTTTGGTTCAGCACAACTTATTTCAACTACCCAAAATTTAAAGGAAGTTACGGTTGCAGTTACAAAACCATTAATAGAGCGTAAAATGGATAAAGTTGTAATGAATGTATCCAATAGCGCAATTATGACTGGTTCGAATGCGCTTGAAGTGCTGCAAAAAGCGCCTGGAGTTTCTGTAGATCAAAATGATAATATCTCGATGCAAGGTAAACAAGGCGTTTTAATTCAGCTAGATGGAAAACAGACTTACATGAGCAGTGCAGATGTAGCCAACTTGCTAAGAAATATGCAGAGCTCTGAAATAGAAACCATCGAATTGATTACCAATCCATCTTCTAAATATGATGCCTCCGGAAATTCGGGGATTATCAACATCAAAACCAAAAAAAACAAAAACGGTGGAACAAACGGAAGTGCAAATGCAACTTTGGGTTATGGGAAAAATTTTAGAGGCAATGCTGGATTAAACCTTAACCATAGAACGCAGAAGGTTAATCTGTTTGGAAATTACAATTACGGAAAAACCGAAAGAGAAAATTTGATTACCATAGACCGGATTTCAAACGGCACGCCAGATACTTATTTTATGCAAACAGGTATAAGCCGAAGAAAACAGCAGAACAATAACTTTAAGGCTGGTTTGGATTATTTTATCGATAAGAAAAATACGATTGGTGTATTGGTAAATGGATATTTTAATCACGGAACAGAGGCTTCGGTAAATAATACCATAATTGGCCCTTCTTTTCAAAAAGTAGATTCTTCTTTGGTATCGAACAGCCTTCAAACCAACAAATACAATAATATAGCTTACAATTTAAATTACAAATCGATATTGGATACTGCAGGTTCTGAAATCTCTGCTGATGTAGATTATTCGAAATATAACGGTAATGACGGCTCCGATTATGAAAACGATTACCTTTTTGCCAATGGAAATCGGATTCGTCCAATTAGCTACATTAGAAACAATACACCATCAAAGATTGATATCAAAGCCTTTAAAATTGATTACAATGTTTCGTTAAGCAAAAGCATAAAATTAGAAGCAGGTGTTAAAAGCAGCTGGGTAAAAACCGATAATGATCTGCAGGCTGAAGAATTTGTAAATAATAACTGGCAAAATGATGTACGCCGAAGCAATCAGTTTATTTACGATGAGAATGTAAATGCCGCTTACACAAACATTAATAAGCAGTTTAAAAACACCAGCATACAAGTTGGTTTAAGAGTAGAGCAAACCAATTCTAAGGGCAATTTAATTACGACAAATACCGTGGTAGAGCGAAGCTACTGGGATTTCTTTCCAACATTATTTGTACAGCAGACCATATCAAAAAACAACCAACTGGGACTTTCTTACAGCAGAAGGATTGATCGTCCGAGTTATGATGCATTGAATCCTTTTATCTACTATCTGGATCAGTATACGTACAATAAAGGAAATCCCTTTCTGAATCCTCAATACACCAACAATTTAGAACTAAGCTATACCTTTAAGCAGAAATACATGCTTTCTGTAGGCTACAGTAGAACTAATGATGTAATTATTGAAGTGCTCCTACCCGATGAAGCGCAAAAGGCATTATACCAAACCAATGCCAATCTTGCCAAAAACATCAGCTATAATGCAAACTTAAATATCCCGGTTCAGGTGGCAAAATGGTGGTCGATGAATAACAACTTAAATGTTTTCTATTTAAGTTTTGAAGCACCAAATTTAGCTGGGACGGCTTTAAAAACTGGAAAAACCTCGTTCCAGTTTAAATCTCAACAAAGCTTTACCATTGCAAATGGCTTTACGGCTGAGCTAAATGGCAGTTATGAGTCTCCGCTAGATTACGGAACCCTAAGTTTAAAAGCTCGTTATTATATTGATGCTGGTTTGAGCAAATCATTATTTAACAAAAAGGCTAGTTTAAAACTGGCTTTATCGGATATATTTAATATGTCTGAAAACAATCTATTTAGTGCTTATCCAGGTTTAAATTATTATGTGCATCAAAAAAATGAAAGCAGAATTGGCAGAATAAGTTTCACCTATCGCTTTGGCAAAAATGAAATTAAACCTGCTCGCCGCCGTTCAACAGGTACAGAATCTGAACAAGGAAGAATGAAAAATTAAACATTCAGATTAAATTGTCCTTTCGAGGATTTAAAAGCTTTGATCACTTTCTAACAAACTTGCTAGAAAGTGGTCAAAGCTAATTTTATGATTTGGATAAAAACCAAAGGGCAATAAATAGGTAGAAATTTGCAATGGCTTTGTATATTTATTTATCAAAGCTAAACATGACCATCAATAAAACAACAAGGCAAATTTTAAACTTAACAGCCGAAACACTCATAAACGAGCTTAATATCCATCGATCAAATCTAGAATTAAAAAAAATTAAGCGGTATTTTAAAAATGAGTACAGTGTAGGCGATGAGTTTATGGGTGTTAAAATGGGACAGGTTTTTAAAACTGCAAAAGCTTTTATTGATTTGCCTATAAACGAGATTGAAAAACTTTTAGAAAGCCCGATTCATGAAGTGAGAACAGCCGGCGTTAGCATTATGGATTTTCAGGCTCGAAATAAGAAAACTACTGACGACAGAAAAAAAGCATTATTCGAACTTTATATTAATCGGCACGATCGGATCAACAATTGGGATTTAGTAGATCGTTCTGCACCTTATGTGGTTGGCGGTTATCTGTTCGATAAACCAAGAGATATTTTATATGAGCTTGCCATTTCTGAGCATATATGGGAGCGAAGAACTTCGATTGTGAGCACTTACTTTTTTATTAGGCAAAACCAATTGGATGACACTTTTAAAATCGCGGAGATTTTAGTAAACGATACCGAAGATTTAATTCATAAAGCAACAGGTGGATGGTTAAGGGAAGCTGGTAAAAAGGACAGAGCCAAACTTATTTCTTTTCTTGAAAAACATGCATCAACTATGCCCAGAACAATGTTAAGAAATGCTATTGAACACTTTGATAAAGGAGAAAAAGAATATTACCTAGGGCTGAAAGCAACATTTCATTAAGCCTCGCTGGTTTTCTTTATTGCCGTCTGGCTTCAGCCGACGGAACCAAAAAACAAAAAAGGCCGATGTTAAACATCGGCCTTTGCTATTATTTACTCAAATACATAGATTTATCTTTGTAAAGTTTGCGGAAGTAAGGATCTTCCAAATCTTTAATGAAACGGATGGCTTCACCTGTCGATTTCATTTCCGGACCTAATTCTTTCGCAACTTCTGGAAACTTCTCGTAAGAGAACACGGGTTCTTTAATGGCATAACCTTTAAGCTTGCGCTCTATAGTAAAATCTTTCAATTTCGCTACGCCCAACATAATTTTCGCTGCGATATTGATGTAAGGAACATCATAAGCTTTGGCAATAAAAGGAACTGTACGAGACGCTCTTGGGTTTGCTTCGATTACATAAACCTTCTCGTCTTTAATGGCAAATTGGATGTTCAATAAACCTATTACGTTTAGTGCTTTTGCAATCTTAATCGAATATTCTTCCATCGATTTAGTTACCGATTCTGGTAAGCTAAAGGTTGGTAAAACTGCGAACGAATCTCCAGAGTGAATTCCTGCAGGCTCGATGTGCTCCATCATACCAACTATGTGAACATCCTCACCATCAGAAATCGAATCAGATTCTGCTTCTTCAGCTCGATCTAAAAAGTGGTCAATCAGTACACGATTACCTGGCAAATCACCCAATAACTTTACTACCGCTTTTTCGAGGTCTTCATCGTTAATTACAATACTCATCCCTTGTCCACCCAATACATAACTCGGACGAACCAAAACTGGGTAACCAACTTCATTTGCTACAACAATTGCTTCTTCAGCATTTTCTGCAACACCATACTTCGGATAAGGAATATCCAATTCTTTTAAGAGATCAGAGAAACGTCCGCGATCTTCAGCAATGTCCATATTTTCGAAAGATGTTCCGATAATTTTGATGCCTTTTTCTTTCAGTTTCTCCGCCATTTTTAAAGCGGTTTGTCCACCCAACTGAACGATAACGCCCATTGGTTTTTCCAGCTCGATAATTTCGCGAACATGTTCCCAGAAAACCGGCTCGAAGTATAATTTATCGGCCATGTTAAAATCTGTAGAAACCGTTTCAGGGTTACAGTTAATCATGATGGCTTCAATTCCAGACTCCTTTGCAGCCAACAAACCGTGTACACAAGAATAATCAAATTCGATACCTTGACCAATACGATTCGGTCCAGAACCCAAAACAATTACTTTCTTCTTATCCGATGCAATTGATTCATTTTCCTCATCAAATGAAGAATAATAATATGGCGTTTGGGCTGGGAATTCCGCAGCACAAGTATCTACCATTTTATACACTCTATTAATGCCTAAAGCTTTACGGCGATCGTAAACTTCATCTTCAGTAACGTTTCCAAGCAACCAGGCAATCTGAATATCAGAGAAACCTTTTTGTTTAAGCGTCATGAAGAAATCTTGAGGGATATTGTTTAATGAATATCTTTTCAGCTCAGTTTCCAACAGAACCAAATCCTGAATCTGATTTAAGAACCATTTATCAATTTTGGTAACCTTACGGATAGACTCCAAAGGCACACCCATTGTCATGGCGTCTTTTATTAAGAATAAACGGTTCCATGAAGCATGTTCCAAACCATCCATTATTTCTTCAATATTGCGTACCTGGCGACCATCGGCACCTAAACCAGCTCGGTTTATTTCTAAACTCTGACAGGCTTTTTGAAGCGCTTCGATAAAAGTACGACCAATGGCCATTACCTCACCAACCGATTTCATTTGCAAACCCAGTTCTTTATTTGCGCCTTTAAACTTATCAAAATTCCAGCGAGGGATTTTAACAATAACGTAATCTAAGGTAGGTTCGAAATATGCTGAAGTTGTTTTTGTAATTTGATTTTCGATTTCATCCAAGTTGTAACCAATGGCCAGTTTTGCAGCAATTTTAGCAATTGGATAACCTGTTGCCTTACTTGCCAATGCAGATGAACGCGATACACGCGGGTTAATTTCGATTGCAATAATATCATCATTGGCAGGATTAACCGAGAACTGAACATTACAACCACCCGCAAAAGTTCCGATAGCACGCATCATTTTAATCGCCTGGTTACGCATTTCCTGGTAACAACGATCAGACAAGGTCATTGCAGGTGCAACCGTTATCGAGTCTCCTGTATGGATACCCATCGGATCGAAGTTTTCGATAGAGCAAATGATGATTACGTTATCGTTGCTATCTCTTAGTAATTCTAATTCATATTCTTTCCAACCTAAAACGGCTTGTTCTACTAAAACTTCGTGAGTTGGAGAAGCTTCTAATCCGCGTTTAAGCGCAGCGTCGAATTCTTCTTTTTTGTGTACGAAACCGCCACCAGAACCACCCAAAGTGTATGATGGGCGAATTACCAATGGGTAACCGATTTCTTGTGCAGCTTCTTTACCTTCTAAAAATGAATTGGCAATTTTAGATGGCGCTACCCCTACACCTATATCAACCATTAACTGGCGGAAGGCTTCACGATTTTCGGTTTTTTCGATAGCCGCAACATCAACACCGATTACTTTAACACCAAATTTTTCCCAAACACCACGCTCGGATGCTTCTACACAAAGGTTTAGTGCAGTTTGGCCTCCCATTGTTGGCAATACGGCATCAATTTTTGGCAAATCTGGAGAGTCGATATGCTCCTGCAAAATAACCTCAATAGAATCAACAGTTAAAGGGCGAAGATAAACGTGATCGCCAATAACTTTATCCGTCATAATTGTAGCCGGATTGGAGTTGATAATGGAAACGGTTATTCCTTCTTCTTTTAAGGATAACGCTGCTTGAGAACCCGAGTAATCAAATTCGCAGGCCTGGCCAATAATAATAGGGCCTGATCCGATAATTAATACTGAGCGAATGGAAGTGTCTTTAGGCATGATAGCTTAATACAATAATTAAAATTCTAAAGTGTTGGTTCTTGTTAGAACCATGAAGCAAGGAGGTTTTTTGCTTTTATAAGAAGAAAATCCCAACTGTTCTGTCGGGATGCAAAGATACACCTTTAGAAGTATTTTAAGCTGATTTTTTTAAAATAAAAAAGAGCGCAAAAAGCACGCTCCGTTTTAAATTTTTCTTTTGTAAATTCTACTATTGTAGTAATTTTATTTCGCCAAGATCGGTGGTTGCGCTATCTTTCACTGCAACGTTTTCAATCATGGCATCTTTGTATGGCGCATTGCCTTTAATCCAAATGGTATAAACACCCTGTTTTAAATTTGTAAAACCGAAAGTACCTTGATTAATCTGAGCTTTTAAAGTATCTGTACCGGCAACAACAGATACCGAAGAAGCACCATCTACCGGAGTAATTTTTCCCATTATTCCACCTAACCTAATATTTTTAAATGCGATTAATCCAATCGATAAAACAACAATAAGGGATAGAATAATACTTAACTTTTTCATGATGTGATGATTTTGTTAAAATTTTTAAGTTTTTTCTTAATGTCCGAAATAGATAACACCTTTTGGCAGATTTAGTTTTAAAAAATGAACACTATTACAGCAAGCGTACTATAAATTATACAAGGCCTGTGGGTACTAAATCCTTTTATGTGCCTCAAATGTTAATTGATGTTAAAAGATTTTTTGAAAACACACTTAGGAAGTCAGATTTAAGTCACGAAGTTGTTATGATTCAATTATTGGCAATAATGTTGTAATAAGCTCACCGTATTTGCGTTTTGTAAATACTTTAGAGTAAGATCTAAAGCTTCCTCAGCGGAGTAGTTAACCGCAAGAGGATTTCTTCATAAATAGTTTGTTTGGTTTATTATCCGGTTTGAGGAGCCCTCCTCGACCGGATTTTTTGTTTAATCCGTTTTTACATTACATTTGGCTTAACAGAAAAACCATTGTTGCATTATTTTATACCGTGATCAAATCAATTAAAAAGATAGCTATAGTTGGGCCTGAAAGTACAGGAAAATCTACCATGTCTCAATTTTTGGCAAAATATTATAAAATTGCATGGGTACCAGAATATGCTCGTTATTATTGCGAAGCTCTTGTTGGACCATATACCTTACAAGATGAAGTAAACATGTATTATGGCCAGGTTGCTCTGGAAGATGCCATTTTAACTACAACGGAAAACGATTTTATCATCTGTGACACCACTTTTGTAACGGTTAAAATTTGGAGTGATGAGATGTTGGGCGAAACGCCACAAATTGTTTTAGATGCCCTACCAAAACGCCCATACGATTTTTACCTTTTGTTAGATATCGATTTGCCTTGGCAGGATGATCCTCTTCGTGATTTCCCAAATCAACGTGAATATTTTATGGAAGTTTGGCACAAGGAATTGAAAGCACTTAGTGCAAATTACAAGGTGATTAATGGCCAGGGAGATGTTCGGAATCAAAACGCAATAAATGCAATTAATGAATTTTTAGGGCTGTAATTTTAAAAGCAATACTGGCGATTAATGGGGAAAATTGTTCCCGCAGTTTATGCCTAAACTTTAAAGTTGCGGAAAATTTGAGGCATTAGTTAAAGTAGGACTGATTTTCCTAATAGTACAAGATTTAATTCCAAATCATTAAAGAAAAATCCATCATTTAAAGTTTTATGTTAGAATCTTAAAATAATTTCTACATTTGCCTCATCATTAGGGGTGCCTTGTTTTTTCAAAAACACAAAAACAGGCTGAGATCATACCCATTGACTTAAAAATAATCAATCAGAATAATCAATTTCCAAACGTTTGAAAATTGAATTTGATCATTGGAATTTTAAGGTCATGCACCTGATCCGGGTAATGCCGGCGTAGGGATTGGAGTTATGGAAGTTTAACTGAAATCGGGAGTACCCCTATTTCCGATGGGTTTAACTAAAAACAAAAACATTGAAAAAATTACTTTTTGCAGCTATTGTTGCAATGTTGCCATTATTAACTTTGGCACAAATCTCAGTTACGGGAAATGTATCTGATCACAATCAAAAACCACTTCCGGGTGCAACCATTAAGTTAAAAAACCAGAAAACCGCTGTAATAAGCGATGCCAATGGCAGTTACACGTTAAGCAACCTAAAGGCTGGCAAGTACGTTTTTAGCGTAAGTTATGTGGGTTATCAAACAGTAGAAAAAGCTATCGATTTAACAGCCAGCACGACTTTGAATTTCACTTTAGAGGCACAGGTTTTCCTCGCAGATGAAGTTGTTGTACGATCTACTCGGGCAAATGAAAAATCTGCAACCACTTACAAGAACATCAGCAAGGCAGAAATTCAGGAAAATAACTTTGGCCAGGATTTACCTTTTATTTTACAAAATACACCTGGCGTAGTTGTAAATTCTGATGCAGGTGCTGGTGTAGGTTATACGGGTATTCGAATTCGTGGAAGCGACAATAGCCGGATTAACGTAACTGTAAATGGAATTCCAATCAACGATAGCGAAAGTCAGGGAACTTATTACGTTAATATGCCAGATTTTGCATCTTCGGTTGATAACGTGCAGATTCAGCGTGGCGTTGGTACATCAACCAATGGTGCCGGTGCTTTTGGTGCAAGTTTAAACATTCAGACCACGGCGAGCGAAATGGAACCTTACGCCGAGGTAAACAGTACCTATGGAAGCTTTAACACTTGGAAAAACACCATAAAAGTTGGTACCGGATTAATTAACAACAGGTTTAGCTTCGATGGTCGTTTATCTAGAATCAGTTCTGACGGTTACGTAGATCGTGGATCGTCTTTACTTAAATCTTATTTCTTATCTGGTGCTTATCATGGCAATAAAGATTTACTTCGTATAAACGTTTTTGCCGGAAGTGAAAAAACATACCAATCGTGGAACGGAATTCCGGAATCTAGATTAAACAATGATGTTGCAGGCATGCAGGCTTACATAGATAGAAATGGACTGAGTGGAGAGGATGCTTCTAACTTGTTAAATTCTGGGAGAACATACAATAGCTTTCTATACAATAATCAGACAGATAATTATTGGCAAAACCACTATCAAATGCTTTACGCAAGGCAGTTTTCCGATAAATTTTCTTTTAATGGAGCATTACATTATACACAGGGCGAAGGCTATTATGAAGAATATAGAGTTCAAAACGATTTAGCGGATTATGGATTAAATCCAGTTGTAATTGGCTCAACTACTATAACCGAAACAGATTTAATCCGCCGCCGGTGGTTAGATAACGACTTTTATGGCATTACCTATGCATTTAATTATGTACCACAAAAGAGCTTGAATTTTACATTGGGCGGTGCTTATAACGAGTATAAAGGCGCTCACTTTGGTCAGATTATCTGGGCTCAATATGCATCAAATGGAAATATAGACAGGCATTATTATGATAACGATGGTTTTAAAACTGATTTTAATATTTACGGAAAAGTAAATTACAGTCCTATTGAAGCCCTTAGTTTATTTGCCGATTTACAATACCGCCGAGTTTATTACGACATTGCCGGAACAGAAAACAAGTTAAATACCTTGGCCATTAACGAAACCTTAAATTTCTTTAATCCTAAATTTGGCGCCACTTACTTTATTAATCCGCAAAGTAATTTATACGCATCATTTAGTGTAGCCAACAAAGAACCCAATAGAGATGATTATACCGATGCCTCGATTGGAACTTTTCCAAAACCAGAAAGATTAAATGATGTTGAAGTCGGCTATCGTTTTAAAAATGCAGATTTTAACTTAGGTGCAAACGCTTATGGAATGTTCTATAAAAACCAATTGGTAGTTACCGGAAAAATAAATGATGTTGGTGGAAATTACCGTCAAAATGTAGATAGAAGTTATCGTTTAGGAATCGAACTGGATGGATCTTACAACATAAGCAAGCAATTTATTGTAAATGCAAATGCAGCTTTTAGCCGAAATAAGATTAAAAACTTTACCGAATATTATGATGATTATGATAACGGCGGGCAGGTTGTAAATAATTATTCGTTAACCGATATTTCCTATTCGCCGGCCGCCGTACTTTTTGGAGAATTGGTTTATAAGCCGATTAGTGGTTTTGCTGTTGCTTTACAAAGCAAATATGTAAGCAAACAGTATATGGATAATACTCAAAATAACGATCGTACAATTAATGGTTATTGGGTGAACAATGCCCGCCTTGGTTACGATTTTAAATTTGCCGGTGTTAAAAATGTAAATTTAGGTTTACTTGTAAATAACCTCTTCGATAAAAAATACGAGAGTAACGGTTATACTTATGGTTACCTATATGGCGGAAGCAGAATTACAGAGAACTTCTTTTACCCACAGGCAGGAACCAATTTTTTGCTAAGTTTGAATGTTAAGTTTTAATAGAACTTAAAGACTAAAGTACTTTCGTCATTGCTAGGCACGAAGCAATCTCTCCCCAATTAAGATTGTTTCGCGCCTCGCAATGACGATTTTTGAATTAGTTAATTTAAGTGATAGCTAAATTTAATCCTGAAAATCCATTAATCCTTTGAATACGGGTATGAAATACATAGAAAAGCTCAATTACATTACACACGATATTCCAAATTTAACCCATGTAGAACAAGCACAAAAAGCTTGCGAGGCCGGGGCAAAATGGATTCAATATCGCTGTTTAAGCAAAACTGATGATGCACTTTTAGCCGATATACATGCAATTGCTGAAGTTTGCGATGATTGGGGAACAACGCTTATTGTAACCAATCATATCCACTTAAATGGCAAGGCCGATATTCAGGGTTTTCATATTGAAGATATGGATGCAGATTTTATTGCATTAAGAAAAAAAGTTGGAAATGATATAACTCTAGGCTGTTCTGCAAATACTTTTGAAAACGTGGTGCGATTGGCGAATGAAAGTGCAGATTACGTAGGTTTAGGGCCTTTTTCTACTACAGAGACCAAACCAAATAATTATCCTATTTTAACTTTAGATGATTATCACAATACAGCTAAAAAACTTAAAGAACTTAATTTAAGCCTACCCATTTTAGCGGTTGGTGGCATCAAAATTTACCATGTTGAAGCTTTAATGCGAACAGGAATTTACGGAGTCGCTGTTTCTGGCGCCATAAATTTTGCTGATGATTTTATTCAGGCTTATGAGGATTTTTACGAGGCAGTAAAACTTTAATCTTAACACGTAATTCTAAATTCTTGCCGCTAAGTATTAACTTCGTAGCATGTCTTCACACCATATTGTAAAAGAGAAACAAGAGCCAGCACTTTATATTGATGAGCTGGGCACTTTTAACGAAGAACTGCTAGGCCAGCTTTTAGAGTGGAGCCCTACTTTATTGGTTAACGCGAGCAATTACGATAAAATTCTTTCTTTGGGCTTAAAGGTTGATGTTGTTGTAAATGGTAACCATAATGTAGAAACCCAAGAAAACACCAAGATTATTCAAGGCCCTGTTGATGCGCTGATGGTTGCCATAAATTATCTTTATGAAGAAAAATTTCCTGCTGTAAATGTAATTACCGATAAATTTGATTTAGAAAGATTTGCAGGTTTTAGCGATAAAATAAATCTGGTTGTGTTTACGGCAAAAGCGAAATTTTACGCCATTAAATCTGGCTTCTCTGTTTGGAAACCTGCCGGAAGTGAATTTAACATCCTCGGGAATTCTTATCTTGAAGTGACTAATCTGATGCAAAATGAAAATGAAATTTTCGAGGTTGTTAAAGATGGTTTTATAGAATTTACATTTTCAGGTCAACCCATTTTTATTAGTGAGCCAATATGATTACACTTAGAAAAGCCAAAGAAGATGATATAGAAATCATAAGAGATATCGCCAAAGAAACCTGGCCATCTGCCTATCTCGAAATTATTGGGCAAAAACAGATCGATTATATGCTCGATAAGATGTACAACAAAGGCGAGCTTTTGAAACAGTTTATGGAAGGGCATATTTTCCTAATTGCAGAAGAAGGCGAAAATCAATATGGTTTTGCGGGTTACTCCATTACAGATCACGAAGCTCGGATTTATAAGCTCCACAAGCTTTATGTTTTACCTTCTGCACATGGCAAAGGTGTAGGCAAAATACTAATTAACGAAGTTTTTAATCAAGTTAAAGATGCTGGCGGATCTGCTTTGCAACTCAATGTAAATAAGAATAATAAAGCGAAAGACTTTTACATAAAAGCCGGATTTACAGTAAAAGAATCTGTAAAATTAGATATTGGAGAAGGCTATTTCATGGATGATTATGTAATGGAGTATAAATTTTAACATTAAAAAAGAAAGCCACAGATTAACAGATTAAATTATATAATCTGTTAATCTGTGGCTTTATATTAGCTTGTTATTGAAGAAATAGACAATTTTATTGCTTCAACTTAGGTATTCTGGTTGGCGTATCAGTTCCATTAACAATTGTAATGGCACTTTTTGCAATGGCTTTAATGGTTGATAAAATATTTTCTACATCCAAAGTACCATACTCATCTTTCACCGTGTGGTAAAATTCATCTACATCTATTTTATCGGTACTAATGGTATGCGCTGGAACACCTAATGCGGCAAGTGTTGCATTATCACTTCGGTAAAATAGGTTTTGATCTGGATAAGGATCTGGATGAAAAGTAAATTCTGTTCCTGCTAAGTTTTTTTGCAAAATTTTTCCGAAATCAGATTTATCAAATCCCGTAATAAACGCTGTATTTTTTCCAAATTTAGAGTCCTTTCCAATCATTTCGATATTAAACATCGCCACAACTTCATCAGGATTTAATTTTGCAGAGAAATATTTTGCCCCAAAACCACCAATTTCTTCAGCTGTAAAAGCCACAAAAATTAATGTACGCTCATTATTTTTTAGTGCTTTGTAATATTTAGCCAAAGCAATCATTGCTGTTGTGCCAGATGCATCATCATCGGCTCCATTAGCAATACTATCTCCATTTACAGTTTTAGTAATGCCTAAATGATCATAGTGACCAGAAAAAACAACCAGTTCTTTGGCTTTGGATTTCCCCGGAATCATTCCCGCTACATTGAATAAAGGCATTTTATCAACCTTGTTTTTCAGCTCTATCTTAAAATCATTGGCCACGGTATCTGTTCCCAATACAAAAACCTGAACATTCGATTCGCCAACTTTATAATCCTTTTCATCAACAGTGGTTGGTTTGCTAAAATAGCTTTGATATTGCTTAAAATTATCGGCAAGCTTTGCATCAACCAAAATCAATTGATTTTTTTTAACCTTCATCATCGCCCTAAGCTGTCCCATAAAAGGTTTACTTGCATCAAGCTTAACCACAGCAGTATTTGCCTTAGTAAGTGAAACACTTTCAGCCGAAAGTCCAGTGATCAATAAATTCTCTTGCGCAATGTCTTTTCCATCAATCTTTACTGTTTTGCTTAAGTTTGAAATCTGATATTTATAAAAAGTTTGACGGAAAGATTTTTCTCCGGTTAACGGTTGAAGACCTATTTTTTTAAACTCCGATTCTATAAATGTTGCGGCTTTATCTATTCCGGGTGTAAAAGTACCACGGCCTTGCATCTCATCGCTGCTTAAAGTTTTAATTAGATGATCGGCATAGTCGCGGGTTATTATTTTATCAATGTTTTGTGCCCGAAGTTGGAAACTTGCCAGGCCGACAAGTGTAAAAAGGAAAATCTTTTTCATTCTATTATAATTTATGCGATCCAAGTTATAGATTATTATTTGGTTTTAACCTGCGAGTTTAACCATTTATCTCTAAAAGCCTGCATCTCTTTTGTTAAAGCACCGCCTGTTTTTTCTATTGGAACAATTTCCATCACAGGGTTTTCTGCAAAGGTTAAATTTGTAGATTTTTGTTCCCCTCTATGTAGATAGCTCACCAAAACTACATCGCCGGGTTTATGTGAATCGGTAATTTTTGTTAGCGTAGCCTGATCTTTAATTTCCAAATGATCGAGTGTCAAAATCACATCATCTACATCTAAACCAGCATTATAGGCTGGCGTACCCTGTACCGTTTGAGGTAATACTGCTTTTCCTGTATCAAAATTAACTCTTGATAAACCTATATAGGCCTGATTTGGGTTCACTTTTCGAAGAATAAAGCCTGCATTTAACAGCAATTTGGCATAATCGCTTTTTTCTGTTCCATAGATATACCGCCTAAAAAAATCTCTAGCGAAAGTTGGGTTCTTAGTTAAAATACCTAATGTTTTCTCTAAATCAGGAACGGTGTAGGCGATTTCTGGCTTTCCATAAGCTTTCCAAAGTGCCCTCATATAATCGTCAAGGGTAAGATTAAAATCAGCTCTTAATCTTAAATCTAAGGCGAGCGCTGTGGCGGCGCCATACGTATAATAAGAGGTGAAGATATTTCCTTTATTGGTTTGATCTATGGCTACTCCTGCATCTGCAAAAACTGCATATCTACTGGCCTGTATTGGCGAAAAATTCCGCGCTCCCGGCGAAGTTAAAACAGCGTTGATTAGCCCATTAAATGTTTGTGTTGCATTATCAACCGTTTTTAAACCTGCCCGAGTTAACAATAGCGCACCGTAATATTGCGTAAAACCTTCTGCCAGCCAAAGCTCATCGCTAATGTTCGAATGTTCAAAATTAAATGGCTCTAAAGTTTTTGGCCTTAGCCTTTCTACATTCCAGCTGTGGAAATATTCATGAGAAAATGTTCCCAATAATTGAGATTCGTACCCATCTATTTTTGGTGTGCGCTGAACAATAGAAGTAGAATTTCGGTGTTCCATTCCATCTCCAGCATTTTCCGGATAAACATCTTCTAAAAAATAATAGTTTCCATAATCGTAAGCCGGAAATTCGCCCCAAACAGCCAAATGCTCATCAACCATTTTCTTTAGCAGATCTGCATAATTGTCGATGGTTTTTTGACTATCGTTAGAATGAGCGATTAGGTGGATGGTCTGAGTTTTTCCATCGGGATTTTTTACCTTCCAGCTTGCAGTTTTATAGTTGGCAAGTTCGGTGGGGCTATCCATAAAATACTGCAGGTTTGGCGCAAAATAGGTTTCATTTCCCATTGGTTTAAGTTGGGTAGCCACTTTCCAGTTTTGCTTTTCGGCATAATTAAACTTTACCAATCGGGCCCGTTTATCCATGCCAACAGGAAAGGCAAAAGTTGCCGGAATGTTCATGTGTGCATGGGTTTCATCAAAACCGGCATAAGTTCCATCTATCCAGTTTCCAAAAAGCGTATAGGTAATTTTTACACTGTTGCCATGTGCAGGGATTTCATAAACATCGCCTGCGGGTTGTTTTAAAATAAGTTCCTTGCCCGAAGGATCGAAAGCTTTAAAGTTATAAACGTTTTTGCCAAATTCGTGCGTGGCATACCTACCTGGCGAAGATCGGCTCATTCTTACTGTTAATGGCCCTGACGGAACGTTTGGAATCTGCATACTGATCTGCGCCTCATGATGAATTGCATTTGGAAAAGAAACCGTATAACTGATTTCATTTTGTGCAAAAGCACATATCGACAACATACTAATAATTGCTGTACCGAGGATTTTCTTCATAAAGCTGGGTTTAATGGCGTTAAAATACGTAAAATGTTTTACGTAAGATGGATAATTGACTGAGCATTTCAATGATCTATCAATCGTTCTCTCATTTCATTCATCCATATTACATCTTCCATCATTCTTTATCCCAATCGTATTTTTCCAAATCGCGATAAGCCTTACCTTTTATAATTTCTTTCCTTTTGGATGACTCGGAATCTACCCGGGTTTCATGGATGTTATCGGCTACTTCCATATGGAAATCCTTATCCTTTTTAGATTGATAAATTGCGATTTCATCTCCATCTGATGTTGCAAAATCATAAGGTCCGCGGGCACTCATTAACTTTACAAACACGGGCAAACACTCAAAGAAAATAAAAAGTAGGCCAATAAACGTTACAGCCATTGCTGTATTGTTATCATTGGTTCCATCAGCATTAAACTTAAGTTGGCCCAATGCCCAGTTCCGATCGGCAAAACCGGCTAAGTTTGCCAAGCTATCCAACTGTTTGGCTGTGTAAAGTTTCTCTGTAAACAATCCATCGAATTCCTTGCGTTTATCAATAAAAGATTCTGATTTATTAATTGTTGCTTTCAAGCTATCGAGCTCCGCTGTGCGCTGTTTTATTTCGGCCTCTTTGCGTTTTGCATAAGGGCCATATCCCATAACACCTGAGGTTTCAGTGGTTTTATTCCCGAAAATCTCGAAGTTTAATTTTTGTCTATCGGCTTTAATTCCATTTTCCAACGAATCGCGGGTTGCCTTTTGTTGATTTAACCGACCAAATTCTACCTGATATTTATTCTCGAAAGCTTTATTCAGGGTATCAATTTTAGAGCGTTGCCCATTAAGATAGCTCACCTTTAAACGTTGCTTAATCTCTTTATCGAAAATTTTCAGTTCAATTGGCCTAGAAATTACCATACCAATCATAATGGCCAACAAAATACGAGGGGTAGCCTGTAAAAGCTGTTTGTTTGTACTGGCACTTTTATTAATGCTGGATACGATGTATCTATCCATATTAAAAATTGCAGCACCCCATAAAAAGCCGAAAACGATAGCAAAAATTACGGCAAGGTCGTTTCCGCTAAAAACAAAATACATGGCATAACCGCCAGATAAGGCTGCAAACAAACCTGTAAAGAAAATTGTGGCACCAATCCCGGTATATTTATTTTGTTCTGAAGGATACTTTTCTAATGTCGGGATGTGGGCACCAGAACAAAACCAAAAGAAACGGTTCAATTTGTCCATTTTAATTATTTATAATTAAACGCCCCACAAGCCCATATGTTACAGTTTTTGGCAAAAAATTTTTCGGCATATCCGTACTGGTGGGTATGTTAAAATACCCATTGTGAGGTATTTACAATTCATAGGTTTTAAATCAATTTTGAGTTACAATAAATCATCAGAAAATGCTGTCTCTCAAAAAAAACACCTTTCATTGCTTTGCAATCTGCATCTGTCTTTTTGCGCTAACTTTTAACACCAACCAGGCGCTGGCACAAAAAAAACCAATTCTTACCGAAGAAGAGCAGGTACAAGATGCCGTAACAACAGAGGTTGATGCGCTATTTAAAAGCCCAGAGTTTCTTAAAAAGAAAAATAAAAAGTTTAGTGCCATTAAAGGCTACATGGTTGTAGATATTGCAGTGGTTCAGAATGGCAAACTCTCTTCTTTTTTTAAGGTAGATAGCGATATAAAAGACATCGACTTTATGGAGTATTTATCCGATACGGTACTCAACCACAAATTCGCTTTTAAATTACCCAAACAACAGCGATATAAAATTAGACAAACTATAAACATCGAATAATAAAAATTTAAACCATGAACAAAAAAGTATTCATTTTAGCATTGCTGCTGGGAATTAGCGGTGGTGTTGCAAATGCGCAATTTGGCAAATTAAAAAGTTTAGTAGGTGGAGGAAAAGCAGGCAAAAAGGCCGGAAACTTTAAAACCGTATGGGAATCCGATTTCTCTAACAAGGCTACAAGATTAGCTATGGTTAATGCCGAAGGAACATTTGTTTTAGGAACAGACGATAACTCTGCAACGGTATTAAACACCGATGGTAAATCGATCTGGGACGGAGATTTTAAAAAAATAACCACCAACAAAACCAATAATTCAGAGTTTCAATATTACATTTATTCTACTAGCGGGGGCTATCTTTTTCTGTTCGATAGACGAAAATTAGGCACCGATCGCATCGCGGTTCTAGATGTTGCAACGGGCAAGGAATTGTGGAACTCGGAAAATTATCAAAACCTTTTACCGAAGGATGTTACCGAAAACTCTGATGTAGAAACTGTAAAATACATTGCAGAATTAGACGCTTTTATGATTGCTCAAAAAGATGGATTAAATATGCTTAACGCCAAAACCGGCGAAAAAATCTGGGAAACCAAATTGTTTAAAGGAAGTGTTGGAAAATACATTTACGACAAGGCCAGCAACCAGATCATTATGGTAAATTTTAAGCCTACGGCTCTCGCGGCTTTATTTTCTGGATTTAAAAATCAATTGGTAAAAATCAACGCGGCAAATGGCGAAATTCTTTGGGATGCTACTTTTAGAGGCGTGGTAGAGAAAGAACTCGTTACCAGAAAACCGGTTGTTGATTTAAACATTGTAGGTGATAAATTATTTATGTGGATGGATGGGATCCAATGTTTCAACTTATCAAACGGACAAAAAATATGGGATGTTACCTATGAAAATGACATCAGCAAAAGCAGTAACGGAATACTTGGAGCCGGGAAAAAACGCACCAGTTATTACCATGCAATTGCCGACCCAATTTACACTGATGATGCAGTTTACATTGTAATTATGGGAAGCGGAGATCGCTCGAAATATGTAGAAAAGCACGATCTGCAAAGTGGAAAACTCATCTGGGCATCAGAAAAAATTACCGGTGCTTTTGCTATGCCAAACATTTACAAAACCGGGAACAGGGTTATGGTGCAAGTTGGCGGGAAAGTAGAAGTTCAGGAGCTAAGATTTGAAGAATCTTCTAATGCTGGCAGTATGGCTGCTGGGATGTTACTTGGAGGTGGCGGTGGTGCAAAAACTTGGGTTCCTTATATTTTTTACGATTATAAAGCTCAGAAAAATGGAATTCTTTCCTTAGATGATAAAACCGGGCAAACGGTTTGGAGATCAGAAAAGTTCGATAAACGCATTACCGATATGATTATCCACCAAGATAAAACCGTTTTTGTTGGCGATGGCGATGAATTTTACTCTTACGATATTGAATCTGGAAAACAGTATTTCGATGTTAAGCACAATGATGCAAAAGTTGGTCGCGCTACCGATGTAATTGATTTTGGTGATGATGTTGTTGTCTTATCAGAAAAAGGTTTGGCGAGTTATAAAAAGGCAGATGGCAAAAGAAATTATGCCTCAGAAAAAATTAAAGGGGTAGATTATTTCTATCACATTGGAGATAACTATTTCCTTCGCGATCAGCGCAATTCCAAAAATGTTATTTACGGAATAAATATGACCAATGGAGAAACAAAAGGTATGGTAGAATCTAAGGGAAAAGGCGGTAGTCCGAAGTATGGAGATGGAATCGACATTACCGAAGATGGAGAATATATTTTCGCTTTTAAAGGAAAGAAAGTTGAAAAAATTAAGGTTAACAACTAGTTGTTTAATACAACATTGTTTATGGTTCGGCTGCAGGTTTACCTGTAGCCGTTTTTATAATTAGCGTCCCTTATAACGATGAAAAAAATCTACTTTTTATTGCTTTTGTTTCCAATTGTAGCAAGTGCACAACAAATTCAGTGGGCAGGCAAAGTTTTAAAGTACACTTCAGATCTTGGTGGAAAGCAGAATAGCGTAAAAAGAATTTTGGGCAGACCAGATGCTTTTCCGCAAGGTGGGCCGAGTGCAAATGCATGGGTCTCTAAAGATGCTCTGGGTACAGCTTATGTTGAGGTAGAATTTGAACAGGCACAAACCGTTAAACAGATAGCCATTTTCGAAAATTTAAATGCGGGTTGTGTAAGCAGAATTCAGGTAGGTGATGGTACGGGTAAATATCATACCGTAAGCAGAAAAAAAATAAATTATAGGGAAATGAGCTATGGATCGAAACAGAAAAGCAATGCCGATCGGCGATTTTATTTCAATAAGAAACGGAGAAAAATAGAAACCGCACCCGATGTTGCCTTTAATGCGGATGTTGAATATTTTATGCTGGAAAATCCCGAAAGCAATGTTAAGGCACTTCGAGTTGAATTTAATTTTGCTCTACAGCCTGGGCAAAAACAGGTAGATGCGATCGGAATTTCTGATGAGGAAATACCCATCCAAGCCACTCCTAATTTAATTGATGGGGCAGATAAACTATCAAACCCGGAAACCTTTATTTTTTCAGAATCTGCAGATGATGAACTAAGTGCACCATTTATAATTGAGAGAGACTTTTATTACACCATTAGCACTGCAACTAAAGTGAGTGAGGTACATGCTGTTAATCTCGATAATCCTAAAGCCAGCACAAACATCAGCAGTAAAATTAAGAACGATAAAAAACTCAATTATATTTTGGGTTACTCGCCAGCAAACAAATCCATTTTAATGGGAAGCGAAAAAAAATATCGAATTGGCGATGAATCGCTGGGTTTCGACTTTTTTAATTTAATTGAAGGAACATATTTTTATCAAAAGCCCCTTAAAATTATTGCCTACAATAACTATGGAGAGTATGCCGATGCTTTTATGACGCAGGATGCGCAGCACATTATTTTTTCAATTGAGTCTGATCTTACTCAGGGTGGTTTCGACCTATATTTTACCCAACCCAAAGACGATGTAAATTATAGTTATTTGCAAAATATGGGCAAGTCTTTAAACAGCGCTGCAGATGAAACCACACCCTTTATTTTGAGCGATAATAAAACCATAATTTTTGCTAGCAACGGCTATAGTGGTTATGGCGATTTCGATTTATTTGTGAGCACCCGCTTGGATGACAGCTGGAAAAACTGGTCGGAGCCAAAAAATTTAGGGCCAAAAGTTAACGGGCAAAGTTTTGATACTCATCCATTTTATGATGAAAAACTAGAGATGCTTTATTTTGTTTCCCTGCGTGATGGAGTTTCTACGATTCAAAAAATCAAATTGCCCATAAAACTCTTAACAGGGACAATGCCGAAATAACAGATGCAAACTGTTGGTTATCGGTCAAAATAAATTATATGGAAGGAATTTTTTTGTCTGATTTAAGGATTGCTCCACAGTTTTATCTAACTTCGTTATAAATAGATTTTTACATGAAAGAAATATCGGTACAAGAACTAAAAGAGAAAATCGACAACAATGAAGATTTTCAGTTAATTGATGTTCGCGAAACATTTGAATATGAGGTTTCTAATCTTAACGGGGAAAACATTCCATTAGGTGGAATTTTAATCGAAGCAGATAAAGTGGCCAAAGATAAACCTGTTATTATACAATGCCGTAGCGGTAAAAGAAGTGCCGCAGCTGTTATGCAATTAGAGCAACAATATGGCTTTGATAACCTGTATAATTTAAAAGGCGGTATTTTAGCCTGGCAAGAAGCTTTTGATCCAAATATGCCAGTATATTAAAATAATCAGTAAGCAAAATTCAATTATCAAACGATGCCAATTGCAGGTTAAAACATAATCTGCGCACAGGAGGTTTGATAATTGAATTTTCTTCTTTGGTAATTAATCAATGAATTTTACTACAGAACAAATCCTCAAATTGTGGGCAAAAAATTCTTATTAAATATTTTCTATAATTTAGGTATCATTCTCTCTCTTTTCGGGATAGTTTGGTGTTATCAAAATGGAAAATATCTTCCGGCTGCGTTTTTAGTGGGTACAGGCTGTGCACTTATTTATTTTAAAATTCAGTTGATGAAACAAATCCGGAAAACTTTTAAAGAAAAAGGTCAGGAGTAACGCCTTCTAAGCCTAGCCCCGGTAAGTTTTTCAAAATATACTTTCCATTTTCGAATTGAGGATTTGCAAATGGATTATTGGTAGTTAACCACGGCCCATCCAAATCGGCCCAATTGCATAGTGGCGCCAACGTTGCAGCCGCTAAAGTTGCGCAACTGGTTTCGCTCATGCAACCAATTAAAACTTTCATTCCGAAAGAACGTGCTTTCAAAATCATTTGATGGCCTTCGTACATGCCACAGCTTTTCATCAATTTCACATTAATGCCGTGGTAAGCACCTTTCAAACTGTCCATATCGGCCAAACGCTGAACGGCTTCATCTGCAAGTAAAGGAATTGGACTACGCTCTGTAAGCCACGCATTTCCATCAATATTTGCTTTATCCATGGGCTGTTCAATTAATACAACACCTTTTGCATGGAGCCAATAAATTAAATCAATAGCTTGTATTTTATCACTCCATCCCTGATTAGCATCTACATAAAGCGGTACATCGGTTAGGCTTCTAATGGTCTCAATTATTTCTTTATCGTTATCTCTTCCAAGCTTTACCTTAATCACCTTAAAACCTTCTGCATCTTTTAATTTCTCGCGGATAACGTCTGGTGTATCAATTCCGATGGTGTAAGAAGTTACGGGCATTTTAGCTGGATCAGCACCATAAATCTCGTAACAGGGTTTGTTTAAGATTTTACCATTAATGTCGTTCAGTGCAATGTCAATGGCTGCTTTAATGGCCGGTTGGCCAGGCGCAAGGCCATCCAAATAGGCAATAATTTCCTCAAAATTAAATGGATATTGTATTCTATCCCAATCTACCAGATTCAGAAATGCATTTGCACTTTCGTAACTTTCTCCCATGTATGGTACCATGGAGGCCTCACCATAACCAATTACGTCTTCATGCTGAATTTTTAAAAGCATTAAAGGGGTACTCGTTCTGGTAAATTTAGAAATGGAAAAAGGATGTTTTAACTCTAATTCGAACTGCTTGCAACTAATTTTCATTATCAATCGTCTTCTAAATAAATAGGGTAATATTGCCTTACAAATCTAGTCAATGCGAATAAAACTTTATAGTTATATTCATACAGCGACTATTAATGCTCAATGCCATGAAAAACATTTCAAGATTACGGTATTTTATTTATTTATCCTTCATAATTATTGCAGGATGTACCACAGGAAAAAAAGCTTTGCAAAAAGGAGATTACGATGCTTCTGTTGCAAAAGCAGTTAGCCGTTTGCAAAATTCACCCAAAAATAGCGAAGCTATGGAAGTTTTGCCAACCGCATACAACCTTGCCTTACAAGATCATTTAAGAAAAATTGAAGAAGCAAAAGCCTCGAACGATTTATTTAGATGGGAAGCTATAATGTACGAATACCAAAAAATTAATCAGCTGGCAGATGACATTAACAGTTGCCCAGCCTGTTTGCCTTTGGTACCATCGCCTCCAAAATATGTAAAAGAATTAAATGATAGTAAATACAATGCTGCGGTTGCGAGATACAATTCTGGACTTGGATATTTAAAAGATAATAATCGCCAAAGTGCCAAAAAAGCATATTATGAATTTGAAAAAGTTCAAAATTTGCAACCCAATTATAAGGATGTAAAGGCAAAAATGGACGATGCTTATTGGGCTGCCGTAATCAGAGTTGTGGTACAGCCCATTCTTGTAAACAGCAATTTATACAAGCTAAGTGGCGATTATTTTCAACAACAGATTGATCAGTTTATAGCCAGTTATGCGAGAAATAAATTTGTGATTTTTTATTCTGAAGAACAGGCAACGAATCAAAAAATTATTCCAGATCAAGTATTAAGTTTAAACTTCGATGATTTTGTAGTTGGCCAAACTTATGTGAAAGAACGCGTAGAAAAAATTAAACGCGATAGCGTAGTAATTGGTCAAACAAGAGAGAAAAAACCAATTTATGGTACTGTAAAAGCAACTTTAAGTATTTTTGACAAAAATATTTCCTCTTCTGGATTATTAGACATGACCATAACAGACTGGCATGATCAAAAAATTATCAGACAACAAAAAATCCCCGGAACTTATATTTGGAGGGACAGTTGGGCAAGTTACAAAGGCGATGATAGGGCTTTAAACAAACAGCAACTGGCCATGACCAGAAAAAGAGAATCTTTGCCTCCACCACCAACTGCTTTGTTCCTGGAGTTTACGAAACCGATTTACAATCAACTGGTAAATGAGATTGGTAGTTTTTATAATAGTTATTAGGTAAATATTTCCCGCAGATTTTAAGGATAAGGATCGCATATTAATGCAGATTTATTGGTCATAAAGCCAAGGTTCCTACTTGAGTAAAAATTGCAAGACGGATAGGCTAACTGTATAAACTTTGCAAAGCCTTAAAATCTGCGTTTTTTATCTGCGAAAATCTGCGGGAAGCCCCTTACTCGTTCCCCTATAGTAATCCAAACGTTAAAAAAAATCATCGTTACCAAGCACTAAAATATAATGGCTAATATTGCAGCGATGAATACTGGCTTATACAATCCTTTCCAAAACTTCGATTTTTTATATAAAATTTGCTTTCTTAGTGGCAAAACGTTTAGCTCTCCTGTATTGCAGATTCCGCTGATTCCGAAATGGCTTTTAGAACAAGCGGGTTTAACTGGAGAAGAACAGATTCAGTTTTTAGATGAAAGCATCCGCTCTTACAATACTTTGGTAATCCCGGTAAATAGCGAAGTAAACGAGCAGTTTTTAAATCCGTTGGAAGACAAAATAGAACAGGCTTTTGCTCAGGGCTATAGTGCTGTTTCGGCTTTGCCAGAGCTTGATCTATTCAACTGGATCGGCAAGTTTTTATATGGCTTTGTTTACATCGAAATGCACTCTGCTTTGCGCAAGGAAATGACCGCCGATGGCTTAAACATGTCGCAGTCTTTAATGATGAAGTTTGCCAACCTAAATTTCATGATGCAAAGTTTATATACCAAACTAGAGTTTGAAGATTTTACGCCATGGTCTATAACGGTTGTAAAACTGGAAAACGAAGAAACACCATTCAGCTTTCGGGATGAAATAAACACTTTAACCTTCTCTTTAAAGATGAAGGATTTTGGAATTATTGCCTGTTTGCAGGATAATGGAACCAACAAACGCTATCATCAGGATATTATTAACTTAGTAAAAGATAAAGCTTTAACGGCAGAACAGTTTGAAGAATTAAGCGCCCGTTTTTATTATTCGGCTTATCTTTTTAATCGCTTGCCAGAATACACTTTTATGCCTGTTGAAGGAACGATTTACATCGAGGCAATGCCTTTACGGGGAAATATGACCAAGCCTCTTTTTGATGTTTGGCAACATAAAACCTATGCTCAGGTATTGGAAAATTTTTGGAAACCCTGGGGATATGTATTATTCGAAATCTTGAAAAACCCAGAACAGCCGATGAGCTTTTTCGAAAATCCGAGCCTGCCAACTGCTGGTTAGAATAAAATATTTTTAAACTACCTTCCGTTGGCTAATGCCGAAATAAAATGCGGCACTATTCCCTGAACAAAAATTACCGTAAATATTAATCCGGTAAGTGCTCCAAAAAAGTGAGCATCGTGATTGATGTTGTCTCTGGAATTTTTCGAAGCATACATACAGTAAACCAGGTATAATCCACCGAAAACAAAGGCAGGAATATCAAAGGGAATAAAAAGTATTCTAATTCCCGACCAGGGATTAAAAAGAATATAACTAAAAAGTACTGCGCTAATGGCTCCAGAAGCCCCTAAACTGTGGTAGTGATAGTTATCCTTATTTTTAAAAATAGTGGTAACATCACTTAAAACCAGTCCGAAAAAATACAACAATCCAAATTGCCAACTGCCCATCATTTTTTCCAATGTAAATGCAAAGGCATAGAAGGTAAACATATTAAAAAACAGGTGCATCCAATCTGCATGGATTAAACCACTGGTAATGATGGTGAAAATATGTTTTCCCTTAGAAACACTGTAAGGATGCAACATAAACTTGCCATAAATGCCATGATCGTAAAAAGCGTAGAGACTGGTTACAACGGTAAAAAGAAAAATGATTGATGCAACTGGTGTTGCGTTTAAATATTCCATTTGGGTTATTTTAAATCTAGTTTCACATCGTTAACTAAACGTGCTACCGGATATCTATTGTGGGTTTTCTCGTAATAATCAGAATTTTTATATACAAAATCAAGCTGGGCTGATCCATCTTTTGCAAAATTAGGATCGGAAGCTTTTTTTGCGTCTAATTTAGCTTTTAAAGCTGGGTTATTCTTTAATAATTCTGTTGCCGTATCTTCAAAAACATAAGCAGAAAAATGTTCCTTCATGTCTAAAATGGAATCGAAGAAATTCCAGTTAAAAAAAGAATCAGTGGCTTGCGGTTCTAAAGTTTCTACAATGTATCTATTAGTAGGCTGATTTACATAAACTACATAATCGCCGGCGAAATATTGCAAATCTTGTTGTGTAGAAATAACCTTGACTGCCGAATGGAGGTAATGCCCCTCGTACGGACGCGTTCCGGTTTTAAAGTCGCCAATGTAATAGCTTTCAACTTTAATTTTACCATCGCTTTTTAGCTCTTTAAGCACAACATTGTTCAGCTTAAGTAAGGCGATAACCCGATCCCAAGCTTTAGGAATAATATAGGCTATCGGTTTCTGAACGGTTATAGAAGCATCGAATTTATTCCACTCCTTTATGCTTTTGGTATAAGGTTTATTCCGATCGTAAAATAATCTCTCCTGTCCACTCACCGTACTGGGCTTTTCTCCGGCTTCGAAACCTTTAAATGGCAAGCTGTCTACCTCACTTCGGTTTAATTTCCATTCCAAACCAAAAGCTTTTTGATTTGCAACCAAATCATCAGCCTTGCGTTTATTTTCACCAATAAGTTTTGCATCGCGTTCTACTAAATCAATATAGGTTTGAAGCAGTTTATAAGTCGCATCAACCCGTAAATCATAAGCCTTTAACATGTGCGTTTCTGGCATAAAACCAATGGTATTGTGCAGCGTGGTATAACCTGTAGAATATCTTGGTAAATCGATAAAACCTGTAATCCCTGCGTCTGGTGTTTCTTCTATCGAGTTTACATACGGAATCATTGGATACCCTTTCTGCTCCATACTTTTATATAAATCGGGCACTAAGGTTTGGGTTAAATATCCTGCCAGTATGGGATTCAACTTATCTTTCTGCGTTGGGATAAGCGTCATCACGTATTGATAATCGGCCCCATTACTGGTGTGCGTATCCACAAATATTTCGGGTTGCCAAGTATTAAAAATCAATTGAAAAGTTGCCGAATTTCTTGAATCGGTTTTAATAAAGTCGCGGTTAAGATCTAAATTTTTACCGTTTCCTCTAAAACCGTAAGCTATGGGCCCATTTTGGTTGGCTCTAGATGTACCTGTGCGGTTAAAACTTCCATCAATATTATAAACCGGAATAATACAGATTACCACATCTTTTGGAAGCTGATCAGCATGGAGCAAATCTCTGGCAAGCATCATCGATGCATCAATACCTTCAGGTTCGCCTGGATGAATGCCATTATTAATCAGCAGAATTCTCTTATTGCTTTTTCTAATTGTTGCTGGATCAAAAATCTTATCTTTTGATAAAACCAGCAAATGTAAAGGTTTGCCAAAATCGGTTGTTCCATAGGTTAAAAGCTTGGCCTGCGGATTTGATTTTGCCAATTTCTCGTAATATGAAATGGCTTCGGCATAAGTGGCTGTTTCTTTTTTGCCACTAAGCTCGTAGGGAGTTTTTTGCGCCATAGATTGGAGTGTTATTGAAAGGAGCCAAAACACTAAAAATTTTTTCATGAATATTGTTGAGGATGATGGACGAAATGCTACAATGTTTTGCGGTAAGATTTAATGTTTCCGAAGAAATACTTAAAGCCAAGTGAGTAAACATTATATTGATCTGGCTGATAATTCTGGAATTTATTTTCAGGATCATCATAACCATCAAGTCCTTCGCCAAATGTATAATTCGCTTGTGCGTTAAAGTTAATTACATATCGAACATAGCCGTAACCATCGTTAATGTAATAGTTAAAACCCAAATTAATGGGTACAACAATGTTCATGCTTTTGTCTTTACCAGGAAATTTATACCCAAGCGGTGGATAAGATGCCTCGGTATTCGGCTTATAACGAACAATATCGCTCATTTTGTTATTGATAATGCCTACCCCTAAACCGGCGTATAATCCTTTAATGTTGTATAAAAACTCACTACGATCGTAATTTATTAATTCGCCCAACATTAACTTGCCATTTACCGTAACCGAAGTGTATTTATTAATAAACTGTCGGTTGTGCGGATCTGTATTTATATCTCCACCCTGAATCATTCCATATTGTCCTTCCAAACCAATGGTTACAAATGGCGAAATATGAAAATCGAAAACACCGTAGGCTGTGTAGCCAATACTGCCCTTATACACATCTGTATAAGACCGATTAGGGCCTACTCCAAAACCGTATGACAATTTAAAGTAGTTGGATTGAGCTGATGCAAATTGAACCTTAAGCGAGAATATAACAAGTAGGGATGTAATTTTCAGGAGGTTACGCATCATTGTTTTTTTTTACAAAAATAATATGTTTATTGAATATCTATAACTTTTACCTTTGAATATGAGCAATTACACCAACTTTAACAAATCTTTAGAGAACAGATTTATAAAATACGCCAAAATAGATACCCAATCTGATCCAGAATCTCCAACATGTCCATCTACCTTAAAACAAAAAAACCTAAGCAATGAGCTGGTTGCCGAGCTTTTGGAAATGGGCATTAACGATGCCCAAATGGATGAAAACGGCTATGTATATGCAACAATTGCATCTAATACCGATAAAAACGTACCTGTAATTTGCTTTTGCTCGCATATGGATACCTCTCCAGATTGTAGTGGTGAAAACGTTAAGCCAATAATCCACAGCAATTATCAGGGAGAAGATTTAATTCTGCCAGATGATCCTTCCATCATTTTGAAAATGGATGAGCATAAAGATTTGAAACAGCAGATTGGCAACGATATTATAACGGCCAGCGGAACAACATTGCTTGGCGCAGATAATAAGGCCGGAGTTGCCGAAATAATGGAAGCTGCAAACTTTTTAATTAAAAATACAGAGGTTAAACATGGTACCATAAAAATCCTTTTTACGCCCGATGAAGAAATTGGAAGAGGTGTTGATAAGGCCGATTTGAAAAAGTTGGCGGCTGATTTCGGTTATACCCTCGATGGGGAAACTTTAGGATCGATAGAAGACGAAACCTTTTCTGCCGATGGCGCAAAATTAATTATCAATGGAGTAAGCACACATCCAGGTTTTGCAAAGGGAAAAATGGAAAGCGCAATTAAAATTCTTGCCGAGGTTTTGGACGCGCTTCCCAAAGATCGTTTAACACCAGAAGCAACGCATCAAAAAGAAGGTTTTATTCATCCTGTTGGAATTAAAGGGCAGGTAGAACAGGCCGAAGCCCAATTTATAATTCGTGATTTTACTGATGAAAAGTTAGAAGAACATGGAAGGTTTTTAGAATCATTAGTTCAATCTGTGATGGAAAAATATCCAAATTCTACCTACGAACTTAACATAAAATCGCAGTACAGAAACATGAAAAAGATTCTGGATCAACATCCTCAAGTTGTAAAATACGGAATAGATGCCATTGAAAGAGCGGGTATTGTTGCTAAACAGCAAAGCATTCGTGGCGGAACCGATGGATCGAGATTATCTTACATGGGCTTACCCTGCCCAAATATTTTTGCTGGCGAACATGCTTTTCACAGCAAACAGGAGTGGGTTAGCGTTCAGGATATGGAAAAGGCAGTACAAACCATAATCAACATCGCCTGCATCTGGGAAGAAAATAGTTAGACAGTTATTCAGTTTATAGTTGCAGTTACAGTTGGCTATTTACGGTCTACAGTTATTTTACCACATAAAGCATGTAAGAAAATATAAGCTTATATTCTTATATTTCTTATGTGGTTAATTTTTAGAATCTAAAGTAATTTTACATTTGATATGACCTGAATCTAGGTTTCTATCTTATCCTGCTGATTTTTATAAAAAAGATGTTTTTTAAGCACTCGTAATTTGTTACTTTTAAATGCAAATGATAACACTCGAAAACGATTATATTAAAGTTGACCTTTTAGCAAAAGGTGCCGAACTACAAAGCTTATTTAGCAAAGAAACGAATATTGAATATTTATGGAATGCCGATCCGAAATATTGGGCAAAACACAGTCCTGTTTTATTCCCAATTGTTGGGGCCTTAAAAAACGAGCATTTTACTTATAAAGGTAAAAGTTATGCCCTACCTCGACATGGCTTTGCCCGCGACCATGTTTTTAATGTAGAAAAGCCAAGCGAAACCGAAGCCATTTTTACCTTAACACAAAGCAAGGAAACGTTAAAGGTTTATCCGTTCTACTTTGAGTTAAAGCTTAAATACCAACTTATAGAAAGAAAGCTAAGCCTAACTTTCGAGGTGGTAAATATCGGAACAGACGAGCTTTTATTTTCTTTGGGCGCTCATCCGGCCTTTGCCGTTCCAAATACTGCCAATACAGTTTACGAAGATTATTATTTAGCATTTAATACCGATGAAAAATTAACCTATTGGAAACTTGATAATGGTTTGGTTGATGATGAAACCGAAAGCATTGAGCTGGGCGGCCATAAACTGAATTTAAAGCACAACTTGTTTTACAATGATGCGCTGGTTTTTAAAACCCTGCAAAGTAATTGCATAAGTTTATTAAATACCAAAAATGATTACGGTATTCATTTCCATTTTGAAGATTTCCCATTCTTCGGGATTTGGGCTGCACCTGATGCGCCCTTTGTTTGTTTAGAACCATGGTGCGGCGTTGCCGATGGTGTAAACCACGATCAAAATTTGGAGCACAAAGAAGGCATAATTAAACTTAACGCTGGCGAAAACTGGCAAAGATTTTGGGAAGTAGAGTGTTTTTAAAATGCTCTATAAACCGGCCACCGTTGCAGATGTACTTTGTGCTTGAACATCTAACCTCACTTTTTTAATGGGTTGCCATTTTACATAAGTTAAACTTCGCCACAACCATTCAAACGGACCAAACAAAAAATACTTAAGCCAAATGGTACTAAATACAATTTGGAAAATCCACACGCCCAAAACAACCTCGTAAATTTGGTAACGTTGCAATTGGCCAAACCAACCCATAGCCAAAAAAATAGTCGACATAATGATGGACTGAGAAAGGTAATTGGTAAAAGCCATTTGGCCCACTGGTACAAAAATGTGCAACAACTTTTTAAATGGTGTAATTTTGTAGAGAAGAATTAGCAGGCACAAATAACCAAAAGTTTGTAAAAGCCTTCTAACCTGATAGAGCTCTGCAGGAGCAGATTCAGTTAATTTAACCATATCAAATTTTGCGGCGTACATTTCCTTAATACCCATAAAGTTAAATGCAACACCAATGCCAATCCCCAAAACAGCACCGATTATGTAAAGCCAAAGGGGCTTTGAGCCCATTAAAAATCCAGATTTTATAAAGGCCATTCCAAGGAAAAAGAACATCAGCATATCCCACCATCCGTTATAAAAACCGATACTTTGTAATTCCATATTTACATCACGATAGAAACCGAATAATTGAGAATAATTAGAGGTTTTAATTGTTTTAAACTCTTCTTTCGCATCCTTCATCATTCCTGCGCTATTATTCTTATCCCGAAATTTTTGCCATTTTTCTAATTCGCCTTTTTGTTCATCAGTAATTTTTTTGTGTTCTTTCTGTAGCAACTCTACCTTTTTCCCTTTTGTTATAATTTCTTTTCTAGCATATAATGAAGATGTTTCTCGGTAAGTGCCTATCAATAATAAAAACAATGAACAGAACAATAATCTATTGGCAGATAATTTTCTAAAAGGAAACAAGATCAATCCGCATAATGCATAAGAGTATAAAATATCACCTGGCCAAAAAAATATAAATGCATTAATTAATCCAAAAACCAAGAGCCATAAAATTCTGCGATAGTAAATATCGGCAGCATCCAAATGCCCTCTATTATGTTCCAATCTATTAATAAGCAAAATTGTTCCCGCTCCGAACAAAATTGAGAATAAACCTCTCATGGTTCCCTCAAAAAAGCCCATCTCTAAAACCCAGGCATAGTAATTCTTACCAAAAATGGGCTGATCAAGGTTTAGAAATGCATAAAAAATATGTGGCTGACCTTGTGCCATGCTGTTCATTAACAATATACCAAGAACAGCAATTCCTCTAACCGCATCGAGAAATAGAATGCGGTCCTTTTTACTTAGTGGAGATGCTGATTGTTCTGAGGCATCCAGGGATGATAAAGTTGACATGACAGAGCGACTTAGGTTAAATCAAATATAATATATATCTGTATATCAAGCAAATAGATTTTTTATTCTAGAAAAATTTAAATGTTTTTTCTAACTGTATAAAAAACAGCCCAAATATTAGGGTTTGGTAAATAACTTGGTAATTTTGTACATGCTCAAAGAACTGTTGAACATTTTTGACAAAGCTTATCGTTTTAAAGTGGATTATAAACTGAATACGCAGTTGCATAACATTGCCATAAAACATTTAGGGCTTCAAAATATGAATCAGCTTCGCGATAGGTATGAGGGACAGACCTATTTAAACCGGTTTTTAACAAAATCTTTTTCCGAGTTTGCTGTTCAAAAAATGCTTGGAGTAGATTTTGTAACCTTAGAATTAAAAGAAAACAAACGCTATAAACCAGAAGTTCTTTTTAACGATAAAACATTCGAAATTATAGCCAGTTCTTTAGATGAATATCCATTAATTCCGATTGGTAATTACGATTATGCTATTTTTACTTTTGTAAACATCGAACGTAGAGAGGTGTACATAACCGGTTTTGCATCTGCAGCAGTATTATTAAATGCCGTAGTATCTGCAGATCTTTCTCCAACCAAAGCAAAAGCTTATATTGGAACATTAAAAGATTTTTCGCAAATAGATTTTCTTGACAAATTATTAATTGAGAATGAGTAAATATACAGTAGGAAGCTTGTATGCTGGGGTGGGTGGTATATGCCAGGGTTTTATAAATCAGGATTTTGAACTTTCTTGGGCCAACGAGATTGATAAATTTGCATGCATAACCTATCGCGAAAACTTTAAACATGATTTGCATGAAGCCGACATTTGGGATTTAGATCCAGAAGGTTTAAAAAAAATTGATGTGCTTGCTGGAGGTTTTCCTTGTCAGCCGTTTTCTATAGCGGGCTACCGAAAAGGCTTTGAAGATACTCGTGGCAATCATTTTTTTAGAATTATCCAATTTGCCAAAGTGCTTAATCCAAAAGTTATTTTTCTGGAGAACGTAAAAAATCTGGTTTCTCACGATCACGGAAAAACTTTAAAAATTATTAAAGAAACATTAGAGGCCTTAAATTATTCGGTGTACGATCGGGTTTTAAATTCTAAAGATTTCGGAAATGTACCTCAAAATAGAGAACGGATTTATTTGGTCGCTTTTCAAAAAGATGCTAATGGCGAAGATATTTATGGTAAACATTTCAGTTTTCCTAAGCCTATAAAACTTAGTGTTGGCGTTAGCGAATTGTTATCATCAAACGTTGCCGACAAATATTTTTACCGAGCTGATAAAAAGATCTTTAATGAACTTGCTGAAGGGGTAAAATCAAAAGAAACCGTTTATCAGTGGAGAAGGCATTACGTAAGGGAAAACAAGCAAAATGTTTGCCCAACCTTAACGGCAAATATGGGTACAGGCGGGCACAATGTTCCCATAATTTTAACCGATGAAGGAATTAGAAAACTAACACCTAAAGAATGTTTCAGATTTCAGGGTTATCCTGAAGAATATAAATTGCCGGAAATTTCTCAGGCTCAATTATATAAGCAGGCAGGCAATTCGGTTACAGTAAAAGTAATTGCAAGAATAGCAGAAGAAATTAATAAAGCCCTAGAACTGGGCGATGAAGAACGATTAAAAACAGTTACCAAAAAAACTAAAACGAGGGTGAAAGAAGCAGTGGAATAACAATAACTAACCCGTATAATTTATGAATTTCAACGCGCTCTCAATCAACGGCAATTCATACACAATTACAAAAAGGAAAGCTTTTTTTGGAAATCCTTTTCAAATAGAAGACATTGGCAAAGTATTTGAATTTGCCTGGGGAATGTCTTTCGGGCATACTGGCGAACATCGTTCAACCCGTTCAGGAGGGACAGCGTCTAGAAAAGAAGGCGAGATTTTTATCAATGCTTTTCAAGGCAAGTTAGGCGAGTTTGCCGTTTATTACAAACTTACTGCATTGGGCTTAAAGGTTTCCGAACCAGATTTAAGCCTATGGGGAAAGGGCTTTTGGGATAATGGTGATTTTGAAATTGGCCGTTTAAAAGTGAATGTAAAATCGGCATCGCACTTTTCCAACCTTTTGCTCTTTGAAACCAAAGACTGGAATTTAGAGGCACTGTCGCTCCATTCTGATCCGCCTACTGCTTACGATTATTTTATTTTAACAAGGATAAGCCCCGATGGGAAAAGTATAATGCGGGATAACAGTTTAATGCTTTCTAATACTGCGGATAAGGAAATTCTTAAAAAGATAATTGTTACTCCCGATTGGCAATATGATATACCCGGTTTTATGGAAAGAACCAATTTTAAGGAAATTATAGCATTAAAACACATTATTCCACAGGGTGGTTTGTTAAACGGAAAACTGAAAATGGATGCGAGTAATTACTACATTCAAGCTTTTGATTTAAAGAATATTGACACCATAAATAAAAAACTACTATAACCGCATGAAAAACATTACGCCATTTGCGCAACTATTTCTTCGCTTAGCTTTAGGAATCGGTTTTATTTTGCCTGTTATGGATCGATTTGGCTGGCTTGGAGCCCAAGGTGCTCCAAATGTAGGCTGGGGAAACTGGGCTACATTTGTAGATTATACAAATTCTTTAATGCCTTACCTTGGCCGTTCAGTTGCAAATGTAATGGCCATTTTGGCTACTGCCGGCGAAATTGTTTTTGCTATACTTTTAATTGTTGGGTACAAAATCAGGCTGGCATCTATAGGCAGTTTTTTGCTAACGCTCATATTCGCTTTGAGCATGTTATTTTTTGCTGGGTATCGAGCTCCATTTAATTATTCTGTTTTTGTAGTAAGTGCTTCGAGTTTGTTGTTGGCTTCAATTTCCGATTATAAATGGTCGATTGAGAAAAAGAGACTTTAATAGAGAATTGTTAACCTCAAAAAAATGCGTATCAATTTTTTTACAAACGGTGCCAGATTTACATTTCTTCGCTAAAAACCCTTATTAATTGTCAATACGACAATTAATCGCAACTTCTTAAATTTTAGTTATAAAAATCACTGTTCCAAATCTTAAATGCCGATTTACTAAAACGATTTTATATCCTTATAATAGCAGAAAAATACACACACAAAACCAAATAATTAAATTTATGAAGCTAAGAAATCTTTTAATTCTAGCTTTTGCTGTGAGCCCAATATTTGTTTTCGCACAGCAATGGCAACCTAAAAAGGCTATTTTAATGAGCAGGTTTGCTAAGGACGTAAAGGCCGAAAGCGTACTGCCCGAATATCCTAGACCGCAACTGGTTAGAGAAAAATGGATGAACCTGAACGGTGTTTGGCAATTTCAACCAGCGTCAAGCAAAATAGAAGCATTACCAGCAGGTAACTTATCACGATCTATTCTTGTTCCTTTTCCGGTAGAATCCGCACTATCTGGTGTTATGGAACATCATGAAAGCATTTGGTACCGAAGGAAGTTTAAAGTACCAGCAACCTGGAAAGGTGAAAATGTATTAATCCATTTTGGTGCTGTAGACTATGAAGCCGAAGTTTTTATAAACGGCAAAAGCTTAGGCATACATACAGGTGGTTACGATCCTTTTACCTATGATATAACCTCATCTATTAAAGGTGCCGGCGAGCAGGATATTGCTGTTCGGGTTTTTGACCCAACCGATAATGGTGGTTTTCCTAGAGGAAAGCAAACGTTAAATCCACAGGGTATTATGTATACCTCTGTTACCGGAATCTGGCAAACCGTTTGGTTAGAGCCTGTTCCTAAAACAAATATCAGCAACATTAAAATTGTTCCGGATATTGATAAATCAGTTGTTAAATTAATTGTTAATACTGGTGATAAATCGTCTGCAGATGTGGAGATTAAAGTAAAAGATGGCAATAAAACCATTCAAACTAAAGTAGGCAAGGCAAATACCGAAATTATTGTTCCGGTGAGCAATGCAAAACTTTGGTCGCCAGATAGTCCTTTCCTTTATGATCTTTCCATCACCTTAAAAAAAGGAACACAGCAATTGGATGCAGTTTCTAGTTACTTCGGTATGAGAAAAATTTCTATCGGCGAAGAAGGCGGTTTCAAGAAAATGTTTTTGAACAATAAATTCCTTTTCCAAGTTGGTCCGCTAGATCAAGGTTTTTGGCCAGATGGTGGTTATACTGCCCCAACTGATGAAGCTTTGAAATACGATTTGGAGATGACCAAAAAATTTGGTTTCAATATGGTGCGTAAACACATCAAGGTTGAGCCGTACAGATGGTATTATTGGGCAGATAAATTGGGCTTAATGGTTTGGCAGGATATGCCTTCGCCAAATTCGTATACCGAAAAAGTTCCTCCGATTGATAAAAAAGCATTTACATCAGAACTAACAAGATTGGTAGAAAGCCACTGGAATTCGCCGAGCATCATTAGCTGGGTAATTTTTAACGAAGGCCAGGCACAGCACAACACGGCTGGTTATGTAGATCAGGTTCGCAAATTAGACCCAACAAGATTAATTAACCAAGGCAGTGGTTGGGAGCATTTTGGTGTTGGCGATGTTTTGGATATCCACAGTTATCCACCGCCCGCAGTTCCAACAAGTGCAGTACAAACTTTAGCTTGTGGCGAATATGGTGGAATTGGTTACATCATTCCCGGACATACATGGAAAACAGGTCCAACTTATATTATGATCGATAATGAAAAAGATTATACGAAACTGTATGACGATTTCTCTACGGATTTGGCCATTTTTAAAACCAACAAAGGTTTAAGCGCTGCGGTTTACACCGAAATTACCGATGTTGAGGTTGAGCTAAATGGCTTATTAACATATGATAGAGAAGTAATCAAAGGTTCTGCTGATAAAATTAGAGCATCAAACGAGAAAGCGATTAAGACAAACATTTACATTAAGGATGTTTTGCCAACTTCTCAGGATGTGGCCAGAACCTGGAAATATTCTTTTGAAAAACCTAATGGCGAATGGATGGCCGCTTCATTTAAAGATGAAAACTGGAAATCTGGTTTGGCTGGCTTCGGAACAAAAGGTACTCCCGGAGCAAATGTGAAAACCGTTTGGAATACATCAGACATCTGGTTGCGCCAGGAGTTTACCTTGGGCGATTTAAAAGGGATTAATCGTGAGGATTTGGTTTTATATATCCATCATGATGAAGATGCTGAGGTTTACATCAATGGCGTAAAAGCGGTTGTAATTCCAAATTACTCCTCTAACTATTCGATGGTTAAAATCTCTAAAGAAAGTCAGAATGCTTTAATTGCAAATGGTAAAAATGTAATTGCAATTCATTGTACTCAGAAACAAGGCGGCCAGTATATTGATGCTGGAATTTCTTATGTAGAAACTAAATAATTCAACTAATCTTAATAAGAAAAGGCTTCACAATTAATTTTGTGAAGCCTTTTCTGTCTTTATATTTCTTCCTATTTTACTGCAAGCTGTTGTTCATCAGCATCAACAACTTTAATGTAAGCATCTTTAAAATCCTGTGCTTTATCTGCAGGAACATAATCTTTCTTTAAAGTCATTTTTCTTGTAAACACAATCTTGGAACCAACCATTTTGCTGGTTAAAGAATAATCTACATAATCGTTTGAAATGTTTATTGGCTTTAACGCTTCTACCAATTTCTTTCCTTCTGGTAACTGCATGGTAATTTCTTCAATGCAGTTTTCAGTTAAAAACATCTGTGTTAAATCGATACCGAAAAGCCTTGGTTGTGTAACCTGTAATTGATTTGCAGAAGCAGACATAGACCACGGTAAAGCAAACACACTCATGCCAGCAACCGGTTTGCAGGTTTTCATTAGTGCATATTCAGTGTAAGCTTTTAAGGTATCTGATGTTGCCGTAATTGGACTCAAATTGGTAAATTTTAATACGTACACATCATTTTCAGGAAATACAGTTGCCAAATTTTCCTTCAGCTTTTTAATCTGATCCTTATTCGATAAATCGTTGTATTCCGACCTCGTATTGCTTGCTACCGCACCCGTAGAAAAATTCGTCTCCTTAATTTGCATGTCGTTCCCTTTTAAAATAATCGAAGTAGTGTAATTCAATACATTTTTAGGGCGTTGAGTTGGATTTAGAGTAGTAATGGCACTGGTTTTATTGTTGATTTCTAAAATCTGCTCGTTTAATGAACCATTGTAAAAAGTACCAAATGGCAACGTATTGGAGGTTAATTCTACATAGTAACTTTTACCATTAATAATCGCCTTTGCGATACAGTGGTTAAAATCGATATTAGGTAAAAGCATGGTGTTTTGCCCGTTATCTCTGGTTTTTACAAGAGCCAGTTCTGCATTAATTCCCGCCTCTTTACACATGGTAACAAACAGGGTTGAAACATCTTTACAATCGCCAATTCTGGTGTTAATTACCGTTGCCGGATTTTGAGGAACAATTCCACTTTGTCTAAATGAAACCGAGCTGTAAGAAATATTCGAGGTGATGTATTTATAAATCAGCTTAATTTTTGCAAGCTCATCTAAATTTCCCTTATCCTTAAAAATATCGTTAATAACGGTTTGAATTTCATAACTGCTTCTTGCTTTTGCTGTCGCGATGTTGTTATACCAATCGGCAACAAACGCCCAATCTGGGATAGAAGAAAGGTAAAGAATGTTGGTTACATCATCCATTGGAGGCATTTTATCCTCGTAAATTAATGCTTTCTGATTATCGGCCTTCCAAACATATAAATCAAATTCATCTTGCTGGGTTTTTATCGGTTCGATTGCTTTTTGAGAAAACTTGTATTTAAATTGCTTATCTCTATGCACCAATAAAGAAAATTTGGTGTTCACATAACTTACACCATGCGTAAAGTAAAACGAATCCCAGAAATGGGTGGCCAAACTCCCATCATTAAAATTCTGAATCTTATAACGCAGATTAATTACATCGCCAACCTCCAAATTGGTAAAAATAACCTGACTTCCATTTTGCTCGGCAGGCACTTTTGTGCCATTGGCTTTAATCACTTCGGCAATTTCAATATTGTAATCCTGAGAGCTGTAATAAGGAATGTTATATTCTTTTAAACTCTCTAAACCTTTTTGCGTAAGCACTTTCGATACGTAAAAATGTTTTTCTTCCGAACCGCCATTTTCGTAAACCACCTTTTGTACTTCCTCATTTAAAATCACCATGTGATCATCAGGATAATCGGCCAGTTTTGGAGCCTTAGCCACAAGCGCTTTAACATCTGCCTGCTCAAAGTAATCGAAAACATCCTTTTTATCTTCTATTTTGCGCAAAGCCTGTATGGCTGAATAATTATTTGGCCTTAACTGTAAAGATCTTTGATAAGCTTTTATCGATTTATCTTTTTGCTTCTCCATCTCGTAAATCTTGCCTAGCGACTCGAAATACGTGCTATAATTTGGGGCGATTTCCAGACATTGCAAGTACAGTTTTTCAGCTTTATCATACTGTTGCAAAGCATAATATTGATTGGCCAAATCGACATAAATACCAACGGAAATTGGATCGTTTGCAATTTCCTTCTGATAAACGGCTAAGCCTTCCTGAACCTGATTCTTATCAAAATAAGCTTTAGCCAAGTATTTAGACATTTCGTAGCTATCATGCTCCTCCACATATTTTTTAAGATAGTTTATTGCGCTGGAATTTTTTCTGATCTCTTTTTCGCATAGATATTTCAGCCAAACAACAGAGCTGGAATTTGGGAACTGTACAAAGGCTTTATCAACCAAGGCGATAATATCTTCCTGATTATTGCGCTTTCCTGCCAACTGAATTTTTTTGCCAAGAATGTTTTCATTCTCGCCATAAATAGCATCAAGCTTTTTCATAACCAACTCGGCATTGTTAAAATCCTGTTGGTTGATAAAATCGTTGTAGATTAAACTTAAAGCATATGGCGATTCAGGATCTGCAGTTTTAATCGTTTCCTGCAAGGTTTCTGCACCTGTTCTGTTTTGTTCCTTATCAAAAAGTTCGATGTACAAATTATTTAAAAGGGTACTTTCTTGAAACTTATCCTTTAATTTTTCTAAAATTTTACGGGCTTCAAAAGCGTTGTCGTTACGCAGATAAAGCTTAGCCAAAAGAATTTTATTTAAATAACTCTCCGGGTTTTTTGCAATCTGATTTTCGAAAAAAGTAATAGAAGGCAACTTTACATTTGCAGGTTTAAAAGCAGTTTCTTTTGTATAAACCTGCGGATCATTGGTCGATGTAATGCCATCCAAAACCTTTCCGTTTTCATCCGTTAAACGAACTAAAAAATTGGAGCGGTTTGCATAGCTTTCGCCAATTTGAACCAGCACTCTATTGTAACCGGCATTTAATTTTACGGTACTGATGTAAGAATCTAAATCGTTATTTCGCTCATCGGCTTGCGTAATGACCAATTGATCATTTACCCAAACCTTAACAGATCCAGAAACACCAATCCGCAGCTGTGCAGTCACATCTGCAGGCGCCTTAACAAAGTTTTGCGCAAAAATTACCGAGTTGCTGTAATTGCTATAATATTCAAAATCGAACCATTTGCTGTGTTTTGTAAAAGGCACTTTTCTCCAACCAAATTTTTGGCTTTTCTTGCCCACAAAAGTAGCGTCCGCTTCAGGCTTATTTAGTACATCGTAGGTTTTATCAAAACCGCTGGTGGAGATGTTTTCGAATTCTCCGGTAATTAGCCAATTATCCAGACTCCCAATCTGGGCATAAGCTTTATCGGCCAAATCGTATTTTTTCTTTGCCTCGTAATAACCGCCAATGCTAGAATTTGCCAGGGCATACACGGTTCCATCGAATTTCTTCTTCAATAAGGCATTATAAAAATCGAGGTGCTTTTGGCTTTCAACACTAGAGCTGTAACTCAGGGCGTAGCTTCGCCACATGGCCAAAAGATAAGGCTCAGGGTTATCAGATAAATCGAAGAATTTTTTGAAGTATTCGAAACTTTGATCTCCAGACTGATCAAATTCAGACATTAAACTTAATGCCAGATAAGATTCTTTGGCTGTTTCAGGATTTTTTGCAAGCTCAATAAAGGATGCTCTGGCGGTTTTTCGATCGTTTTTAAAGAAACTTTCCCATGCCGTATTTACCGAATTTTGTGCCTTTAATCCTAATGAAAGTAAGATTAATAACAATAGAGTAGCGTAATTTTTCATAATTCAATGATAAAAGAAAATTTGCAAAAATGCGAACCAGAACGGAATGAATTTTGAAATAATTATCGCAAATAAATATTTTATATCTTTAAGCAGAATCACCTTTAAGCTCAAAAAAATTGAAAAAATCCACCATAATCTTTTTACAACTTATAGTACTAGCAATATTTTTTTCGAGCAGCAGTTTTGCTCAAAAAAGCACTCCGGAAAAAGTAAAAGCCGGAATTTATGTAACCAGCATTCACGATATTGATTTTAAGGAAAAGGAATATACGGTAGATTTTTGGCTTTGGTTAAAATACAAAAACAGGGATTTTAATTTTGTTGAAAATCTGGAGATTCCACAGGCCAAAACGGTTACCAAATCCTTCTCTACTATTGATACCAGCGGAAACCAGGTTTACCTATTGATGAAACTGCAATGTGTAATGAAAGATTCTTGGGCTATTGATAATTTCCCTTTTGATAAACAGAAACTTCGCCTCTCGATAGAAAATTCGCAATTCGATTCTGATGCCTTTGTTTTCGTTCCGGATACGGTAGGCAAACAATACGATCACCGTTTTACCTTGCGAGGATGGAATATCGATAGCTTAAATATTTCTGCCGGAACCAAAATTTACGAAACCGCATTTGGCGATGAAACCATAAAACCCCACACCGAATACAGCAATTTTAAAGTTAGGGTTTCGCTAAGTAGAGATGCTATGGGTCTTTTCTGGAAAATGTTTTTGGGCATGTACGTAGCCTTTTTAATTGCCTTTATGTGTTTTTACATTCATGCAGATAGTATCGATTCTCGTTTTGGCTTAAGCGTAGGTTCCCTATTCGCAGTAATTGGAAATAAATATATTATCGATGGCTCGTTACCAGAATCGACCACTTTTACACTCGTAGATACCTTACATGGAATAACCCTAATCTTTATTTTGGTGGTCATTATTTCGACTGCATTTTCTTTGCGGATGATTAAAAAAGGGAAAGCTGAACAAGCTAATAAATTTGATAAAGCTTTTGCCTTGGTTATGTTAATTGCTTACATCAGCCTAAATATTTTCTTTATTATACAGGCCAGTAACGGATAATTAACCTTGCTCTGTTTTAAATACAAGTACTGCAACAGCCAGAATAATGGCATGCGGTGCAAAGGTGAGCAAGAAATCATCACCGGAAAAAAGCTTAAATACAAAGCAGATTAGGTAAAAAGGAAGCCACCAAAGAACCTGAGAAATAACGAATAGATAAGCCTTTGTTTTTTGTGTTCCTGATTTGATCAATTGTACATAAATGATCCAAAATATTAACCAAAAGGGCATACAAACCAGTAAACTTCCCAAATAACCAATCAACACATTTAAATAAGTTAATTCAAACAGAAAATCTTCTAACTGCGTATTCGAAAAAATATATTTAAGCAGATAGAATAAGGGCATACTTCCGGCCAAAACCGAAGCCCAGACTTTTAAAGGATATTTATAGTATTTAAGCATTTCGATAAAAGTAGCTATTGAAGCTCGGTTTCTGAAAATAAATAGTATTCTTCTAAAAGTTCTTCGTTATGCCCGATACCAAACAAAACGTTCGATATCGGGCATTTTTTGTTTTAAATAAAATTATAATTATTTGATCTTCAAATATTTAACAATGGCATTTCTCTTGTAAAGGCTTGTGTAAAATATTTAAATGGATAAGCTCATCGAAGCAGAAGTTTCAGCCAAACGGAAAAAGAAAACCTTGCTCTTCATATTAATTTGTATCGCCTTTGCAGTTGTTGCCATTTGGGCGGTGCGTACATTTTTTAAGCCTGCATTAACCAGCTCGGATTTTACATCATCCAAAGCCGAAATCGGAATTATCGAAAATACCATAAATGCAACAGGCGAAGTATTGCCTGAGTTTGAGGAAGTTTTGGCCAGCCCGATAAATGCATCAGTAAAAAGCGTTTTGTTGGATGCGGGCAACAAGGTAAAGAAAGGCCAGTCTATTTTAACATTAGATAAATCTTTAACACAAACGGAATACGATAAGCTCAAATTCCAAATGGAATCTAAAGAAAATGAAATCAGCAAACTAAAGCTCGATTTAGAAAAGAGCTTTTTCGATATCAAATCCAACAACAGCATTAAACAGTTGCGCATTAGCAATTTAAAAGATGCGGTTTCATCTGCCAAAAGGTTATTAAAAGCAGGAGGCGGAACCAAAGAAGATGTAGAACGGGCCGAGCTCGATTTGAAAGTTGCCGAACTCGAAAAACTTCAGTTGGAGAATGAAATTAAAAGCAAACAGCAAACCATGAAAATTGAAATCAGGGAGGCAGAAATTGCCTTAGCCATTCAACGAAATGATTTAAATGCCTTAAAACGAAAACTTGATCTGGCGGATGTTGTAGCTACCAGAGACGGTGTGGTTAGCTGGGTAAATAAAAATATTGGCGCCACCATTCGCGAGGGGGATGCTTTGGTTCGAATTGCAGATTTAAGTGGTTTCAAAGTTGCCGGGAGCATGTCTGATAATATGTTGGATAAAATCCACAACAACATGGCGGCTATTATTCGAGTTGGCGATGTTCAGCTTCGTGGATCGATTGTAAACATTTCGCCTTCGGTAACCAACAGCATTGTATCTTTTGATATTCAGCTCAATCAAAAAGACAGCAAAGAGTTAAGACCAAACCAAAAGGTAGATGTTTTTCTAATTACCGCAACCCGAAATGGCGTATTAAGAATTGCCAACGGACCCGCCTTTAATGGATCTAACATGCAGGATGTGTTTGTTATAAAAAATGGCATTGCCGAAAAAAGAACCATTAAAACTGGCTTAAGCAATTTCGATTTCGTAGAGATTTTAAGTGGTGTAAAAGCCGGTGAAGAAATAATCACATCTGATATGAGTGCTTACAAAAATTCCAAAACCTTAACCATTGCCAATTAAACCAAACATCATGATGAAAATAATATCTTTTGGTTTATTGATGATTTTCGGCTTCGCATTAATTGCAAAAGCAGATCGTGATACGTTAAAATTATCCTTACCAGAAGTTGTAGAAATGGCAAAGGCAAATTCTATTGTCGCTAAACAGGCTATTACCGTTAAGGAAACCAAGTATTGGGAATGGAGAACTTTTAAATCGAATTATCAGCCACAACTGGCATTAGAGGGCATTTTACCGGGCTACACAAAAACGTATACGCAGGTTCAGCAACCAAACGGAACCATACTTTTTCAGCCTGTACATTTTGATAATTCTTCCTTAACCTTAAATTTTAGCCAGAGTTTGGCTGCCACAGGCGGAACGATTTATGGTACCACCCAACTGCAACGCTTTGATGATTTCGATCGAAATAATGTGCTCTATAATGGAATTCCTTATGGCATTGGTTATACGCAACCCCTACTTCAGTTTAACAAATTAAAATGGGATAAAAAGATTGAACCTTTAAAATACAATGAAAGTAAACAGGTCTTTGTAGAAACTCAGGAAAAAATTGCCATTACCGTAACCGAGTATTTTTTTGATCTGTTGCTGGCGCAGGTAAACTTAAATATCGCCGAAACTAATTTTGCAAATACACAGCGAATTTTAACCATTTCCAATACCAAATTTGAGTTGGGTAAAATCTCTAAAAATGAGATCCTTCAATTGCAGCTAGAGGTTTTAAACGCTCAAAAAGCTGTAGGAACTGCAAAGCGGGATATGGAAATCGCAACCCTTAATCTCCGCAGCTACACGGGCATAGAAGGCGATAACCGAATAAAATTGACCATGCCTGATGTAGTTACTCAAATGACGGTTGTCGCTGAAAAAGTTTTATCAGAAGCTTTTGAAAACCGATCGGATGCCATTGGCTTTGTTCGCCGATTGGCAGAAGCCAGAAGAGACGTGGCAAAAGCAAAGGGAGAAAATGGACTTACTGCAACTTTACGGGCAAACTTAGGCTTTTCGAATGCGGGCAATAGTGCTTTTGATGTTTATCGTTCACCAAAAAACCAGCAGTCTGTAGAATTACAACTCTCTATCCCTGTAATGGATTGGGGGCGTTCAAAATCCAGAACTAAAACAGCCGAGGCGAATCAACAATTTACAACTTATGCGGTAGAGCAGGATAAGCAGACTTTCAAACAGCAAATTGTAACACAGGTTACCTTATTTAACATGATGAAGGAACAAATACAGCTTACTGCAGAGGCAGAAAAAATTGCAGCAGAGAAATATAAAATTGCAAGCGAACGCTATGTTTTAGGGAATTTAAGTATAACCGATTTGAGCATCGCCTTTCAAGAAAATGATAAAGCAAAACGCGATTATGTTTCGTCGCTTAGAGATTTTTGGGCCGCTTATTATCAGTTGCGGTATTTATCGCTTTACGATTTCGACAAGAATAAAAAGATAACTTATTGAGAAAAGTAAGGAAGTAATTATTAGCCACGGAAACACTGAATGCACGGAAACATTTTGAAAACAGCTATTACCCCAACTATAAACAGTGGGTTTTTATCCCCCTCTAGAAGGGGGAGCGAAAGGCAAGAGCACAGGCAGGGGAAGGAAAAACAACAAGAACCCCTCCTTGAAAATAAGGCCGGGAGTAAAAAAATAATCCATTAATAAAATCTAATTACTAATTATACAATATGATACGCTTACAAAACATTGAAAAGGTTTACCGAACCGATACTGTAGAAACCTTGGCCATAAATGGAATCAATCTCGATATTGCGAAAGGAGAATTTTTATCCATTATGGGCCCATCAGGCTGTGGAAAAAGTACACTTCTAAACATCATTGGTTTATTGGATGAACCTTCAAAGGGTCAAATTAAAATTGATGATACCGATATCCGCAAATTCTCCGATCAGCAGTTGGCTAAATTCAGGAATCAAAAGCTGGGATTTATTTTTCAGAGCTACCATTTAATAAACGACTTACAAGTTCTGGATAATGTAGAATTGCCTTTGCTTTATCGTAACGCATCTGCAAAAGAACGTAAAGCATTGGCATCAGAAGCGCTTGAAAAAGTAGGATTAAGCAATCGCTTAAAACATTTTCCAACACAGTTATCCGGTGGTCAGCGTCAACGAGTAGCCATTGCCCGGGCAATTGTAGGAAACCCGCAAATTATTTTAGCTGATGAGCCCACCGGGAATTTAGATAGCGCTATGGGAAATGAGATTATGGAAATCCTCCTCAATTTAAATAAAACCGAAGGCACCACAATTGTAATGGTTACGCATGATGAAAGCATGGCCCATAAAACACATAGATTGGTTCGGCTATTTGATGGTTCACAAGTTCAATAAAATTCGGTTATGCTAAAGAATTACTTTAAAATCGCTATGGCTGTACTGAAACGAAGAAAATTCTTCACTTTCATCAGCTTATTTGGAATCAGCTTTACACTTACCATATTGATGGTTTCTACTGCTCTTATAGACAAAATGTTAAGTCCTGATTATCCAGATCACAAAAGATCCCGTTCACTTTACGTAGAAAGAATGGAAATCAAAAATTCTAAAGAAGGCTGGATGAACAGCAGTAATCTTTCCATGTATTTCTTTAATCACTATGTATCTACATTAAAAAATGTACAAAAGATGGGTATTTCATCCAATTCAAAATCTTCTAACGCTTATGTAAATAACAAAAAGCTGGTTATCGGTTACAAATACACAAATGCCGATTATTGGAATGTGCTCGAGTATAAATTTTTGGAAGGGAAGGCATTCTCTCAAAAAGAAATAGATGATGCAGAAATGATTGCAGTAATTTCTAAGGAAACTAAAGAATCTTATTTCGGTGACGAGAAATCTGTTGTGGGCAAATATATATCAGCAGATAACATCAACTATAGAGTAATAGGGGTAGTTGAAAATGTTTCTAAAACGGTCCGCAATTTTAGTGGCGATATGTACCTGCCTTACAGTATTGCCAAAGATAATCGCAACAATACAGATTTAATGGGAACATATACTGCGGTTTTACTAGCCAAAAATGAAGCTGATGTACCTAAAATGGAAATGGAATTTAACCAGATGTTAAAGAAAGTACCTATTCCAAAAGATTTTGATAAAATTTACTGTAACGCCGATCCATTTTTTACTGCAATAACCAGAAGAATTGGGGGAAGCTCTACGAACGCAGCTGTTGCAAAAGTAATTTCGTTGGCCGGTGGCTTTGTACTCTTGTTTTTATTGCTTCCAACCATCAACCTAGTCAATATAAACATCACCAGAATTATGGAGCGTTCTTCCGAAATTGGTGTTCGCAAAGCCTTTGGTGCATCATCAAAAACATTGGTTTATCAATTTATTGTAGAGAACATGATTCTCACTTTTTTAGGTGGATTTATAGGCGTTGTGTTTTCACTGCTAATTATCTACCTGATCAACCAATCCAACTTTATCTCCAACATGCGCCTATCCATGAATCTTACCGTATTTTGTTACAGCTTATTGGCCTGCGTATTTTTTGGTTTAATCTCTGGTGTATATCCAGCCTGGAGAATGTCGAAATTAAATGTAGTTAAAGCACTTAAAGCATAAATAAACAATACAATTATGTTTAAACATTTATTTAAATTAATATGGAATAAAAGGAAATATAATTTTCTTTTCCTATCCGAAATCCTAATTTCCTTTCTGGTTATATTTGCCGTTTTTTCTTACTTAACTTACTATTATAAAAACTACAGTAAACCCTTAGGTTTTGACTATAAAAGGGTTTGGTCTATTGCCTATGATAATGGCCAGCTCACTACGAACACAGATTCATTAACTATTTTTTACGATAATTTAAGCAAATCGTTAAAAGCGATGCCTCAAATAGAAGACATTGCATTCTCCAGTACAAATTATCCTTACTCGGATAGTTTTATGAGCACTGGCTTAACGCAAAATGGGCGTAAATTCGATTACGTAAGCAACTTTGTGGTTGGTAACGATTATCAAAAAGTTTGGAACGTTAAACTTTTAGAGGGCAGGTGGTTTTTGCCTGAAGATGCAGTTGGTAAAGACAAAGTTGTAATTATTAATGAAACCTTAAAAAACCAGATGTTTGGAAGCCAAAATGCAAGCGGAAAATTAATAGGCGATTATGATGATAAAAATAAGTTGAAGGTTATTGGTGTAGTTGCCGATGTTAAAACAAATGGAGACTTCCAGCCTGGTGGAAATTCGATGTTTAGCAGGTTGGATACAGGCTATTTAAAATGGACCGGAACGCTCTTGTTAAAAGTACGCGAAAGTGCTGATGCAACTTTTGAAAGCAAACTTTATAAATTTATGGCAACATCAACACGGAGCGCTGTAGAAATACAGCATGTTGATGAAATGCGTGATTCGAGAAATCAGGAAACCATTATACCCATGGCCATATTTATAATTATTGCCAGCTTTTTGATTATTAATGTAGCCTTGGGCTTGTTTGGCGTTTTGTGGTACAACATTAATAAACGACGAAGCGAAATTGGTTTAAGAAGAGCCATTGGTGCAAGCGGCAATTCAGTTTCTTATCAGCTGGTAATGGAATCTATGATACTGGCCACAATCTCGCTCGTAATAGGCTGTTTCTTTGCCATTCAATTTCCATTGTTAAATGTTTACGATGTTCCAACAAGTGTTTATCTGATTGCCATGTTGTTTTCTATTTTATTTATCTATTTGTTGGTTTTTGCCTGCTCGTTATATCCTGGCAAACAGGCTGCCTCAATCCATCCGGCAATTGCATTGCATGAAGAATAATACTTATCTTAACTTTGGAATATGATATTAATTGTTGATGACGATATAGCGGTGAGAACCTCGTTAAGCCTTTTATTAAAAGGAGCAGGAAACGAGGTGATTACTGTTGATCATCCCACTCAGGCTTTCGAGGTTATTAAAACCGGTAAGCCTGAACTGGTTATTTTAGATCTTAATTTTTCTATCGATACTTCTGGTGAAGAAGGCATGCGCTTGCTTAAAAAAATAAGGGCAAACAACACTTCGCTTCCCATTATTTTAATTACCGGCTGGGCCAGCATCGAGCTAGCCGTTCAGGGCATGAAATTAGGCGCAAATGATTTTGTAAACAAACCCTGGAGCAACGATTACCTACTTCAATCGGTAGAAACGCTGTTACAGCTTAACGGGAAAAAACCACTTTCCAGAAACAGAAAAGACCTCGACAAAAAATATAATTTTAAACAGATTATTGGGGAAGACGCCAAACTTTTATCCATATTGGAAACCATTGGCAGAGTTGCCGAAACCAATGCTTCAGTTTTGATTACAGGAGAAAGCGGAACCGGAAAAGAACTTATTGCAGAAGCCATTCACGAAAACAGCAACCGATCTAACAAACCATTTGTTAAGGTTAACCTGGGCGGAATTTCATCTTCATTATTTGAAAGCGAAATGTTTGGCCATGTTCGCGGGGCATTTACCGATGCCCGGTTTGATCGCACAGGTCGTTTTGAAATGGCAAATAGAGGAACCATTTTCTTAGATGAAATTGGCGATCTGGAAGCCAGCAGTCAGGTTAAATTATTAAGGGTTTTGCAAGATAGAACTTACGAAGTTTTGGGCAGCAGCCGAACCAAAGTGGTAGATACCCGAGTAGTTTGTGCAACCAACAAAAATCTAAACGAAATGGTTGGCTCTGGCCTTTTTAGAGAAGATTTGCTGTATCGCATAAATCTGATTACAATTCATTTGCCGGCCTTGCGGGAAAGACCAAACGATATTCCCTTACTGGTTAATTTTTTTATCGATAACCTAAAAGAAATTTATAACCGCCCACAATTAACGGTTTCTCCAACAGCCATGCGCTGGTTACAACAATTGCCTTTGCCCGGAAATATCCGTCAGCTTAAAAACCTGGTAGAACGTACAGTTTTAATTAGCAGTACAAACGAGTTGGGAATAGATGATTTTCAATCTCAATTAAATTTATCGCCCTTGAAAAATGATCGGGTAAAACTGCCTGGAGTTGGCACAATGACACTCGATCAAATGGAAGCCGAAATGGTAAAGCAAGCCATGAATTTTCATAAAAACAGAATTACAAGGGCCGCAGCATCTTTGGGTATTACCAGAAACGCACTGTACCGAAGATTAGAAAAATATCAAATTCCGTTTAATGAAACTGAAGACTAAATATATTTTCTTTATTGTTGCGCTTCACCTCATCTGTCTGGTGATGAGTTATTTTATTTTCGAAAAAAACAAAATTATCTTTATCCTTTCAGAAGTGATCATCATCATTTCGGTACTCATTTCCTTAAACCTATATAAGCAGTTAATTATGCCCTTGACCTATTTAAAACAGGGCATTAGTGCAATTAAAGACAAAGATTTTAATGTTAAGTTTTTAGCTACCGGCAAAAAAGATGTAGACGGACTGGTTGATGTTTACAACAGAATGATCGATGAATTACGGCTAGAAAGAACCAAACAGCAAGAGCAACATTTCTTTCTCGAAAAACTGATTCAAACTTCCCCAACAGGAATTATGATTATGGATTTTGATGGGCAGATAAAACAGATTAATCCTAAGGCAACCGAAATTTTAAATACCGATTACGATGCGTTATTTAATCAGATTAAGGATGTAAAAACAGGCTCTTCCAAAATGATTAGAGTGGGTGGATTGAGAACTTTCAAAATTCAGAAATCGAGGTTTATAGATCGAGGTTTTGAACGGAATTTTGTTATGATGGAAGAGGTTACTGCAGAAATTTTCGAAGCAGAGAAAAATGTTTACAGCAAAGTAATTAGGATGATGGCGCACGAAGTAAATAATACTGTTGGCCCGGTTAATTCGATTATAAACACAGCACTATCTCACGAAAACATTTGGTTCAGCCCCGAAAATGCATTACTTAAAAATGCACTTCAAGTGGCTGTAGATAGAAACCAGAACCTGAATGTTTTTATGCGCAATTTTGCCGATCTGGTTAAACTTCCAGAAGCCAACAAAAAATGGATTGATTTAATTCTGCTAATTAAGTCGATTTCGGAATTGATGGCTTTCTCCAAAAATGAAAAAGATATTAAGTTCGAACTTCAGCTTTCTGATGAGCCATATTTCGTTTTTGCAGATGCGCAACAACTTGAACAAGCTATAATTAATGTTATTAAAAATGCCATAGAAGCCATTGAAAAAGAAGGCATTATTAAAATAGGCTTAAACCAAAAGCAACATACCCTAACCATTTCTGATAATGGCAAGGGAATTTCAGAAGCAAATACAGAGCAACTTTTTAGTCCGTTTTTTAGCACTAAAAAAGATGGGCAGGGAATCGGATTAACGCTGGTTAGGGAAATATTGCTCAACCACGGATTTGAGTTCTCTTTAAAAACCAAAGCAAATCAATTAACTGAATTTGTAATTCAGCTTGGGTAAAAGCTTTATTTTTAATCTGTGGCAATCTAAAAATTTCCATGAAAGTGCTTTTAACCAATTAGTGCTTATATTAGCCCTTGAGTATTCAAAACATCTCTTATCTGATTAAGTTGATGACTCTTTCTCATTTATGAAATCGTATAGTAATTTTTCGGATGCTGATCTGATCCTCTTGCTTAAACATGATGATGAGTATGCTTATACCGAAATTTTTGAACGATATAATGAAATATTACTTCGCCACGCTTATCGAATATTGACGGATAAAGAGGAGATTAATGATGTGGTTCAAGATGTTTTTTTAACACTCTGGCAAAAAAGGTCGATCATCGAATTTAAAGTTTCCTTATTGTCTTATTTGAGCGTTTCGGTAAGAAATAGAATTTTCGATCTTCTTTCGCACAAAAAAATTGTGCTCAAATATGCAGAATCCTTCAATAAATTTTTGGTTGAAGGCTACAACATTACTGATGATGAAGTTAGAGAGCGTGAACTTTCTAAGCTTATAGAGAAAGAAATCGATTATCTTCCAGCTAAAATGAAGGAAGTATTTTTAATGAATAAGAAAGATGGTTTAAGCTATAAGGAAATTGCCGCGAAACTGAACATTACCGATCAAACGGCAAAACAACAAGTATATAAAGCCCTCAAAATATTAAAGCCCAAACTAGATACCTTCTTAAGTATCTTCCCTTTTCTGTAATTATATTTTATTCTTTATTGATATGACGATTGCATCTGTTAACCGTCTTGGTATTATAAAAGGAGAAATCCTATTGTAAACCAAACCTATGGATACGCAACCAATTAACGAATTATTAAAAAAACGCCTAACGGAAGAATTGAGTGAGGCCGAAAATGCCCAACTAGAAAGTTGGTATATTAGCTACGCCTCAAATTCAGATCATCAACCTAGTGATGAAGATTTAAAAATGAGCAAAGCAAAAATGCAGTTTAAATTGCCTTTAGCTTATCCAAAATCGAGTAGAAAACTCTGGATTCCAATCTCTATCGCAGCGAGTTTCTTAATCTTAATTTCTATTGGATTACTTCTATATAACCAAAAAACTTCCAATTGGGAGCAAAACGGTAATTACGTAAATGATATTCCCCCAGGAAAAAATTCTGCAACACTAACTTTGGCTAATGGCCATAAAATCTATCTATCAGAAAAAACCAGTGGTGATTTTGCAAAACAGCAAGGAGTTAACATTTCCAAAAACAAAGATGGAAAACTAATTTATACCATTACAGGTGCCAAAGCAAAATCAATTGCTTACAATACGCTTAGTACAGCCAATGGCGAACAGATTGAGATTTTGTTGCCAGATGGTACATCCGTTTGGTTAAATGCCGCTTCTCAACTTAAATTCCCAACAACGTTTGTAGGCGCAAAAAATAGGCGGGTTGAACTTACAGGAGAAGGTTATTTTGAGGTTTTTAAAAATAAAAAGGTGCCCTTTATTGTACATACTAATCGACAGGAAATACAGGTTTTGGGAACTCATTTCAACATTAACAGCTATACTGAAGATATTGCCACTAAAACGACTTTACTAGAAGGAATTGTAAGCATTAATGGTAAAACCATAATTAAACCCGGACAGGAGGCTACAAGTTTGGGTGGCTCCGTTACTACATCTAATGTAGATACAGAACTGGCCGTTGCCTGGAAAAACAACAAATTTATGTTTGAGCAAGAAAATATTCAGGGCATAATGAATATGGTAAAACGTTGGTACAATGTAGATGTTGTTTATTCGGGCGAAGTTTCAAAACAGCTCTACACCGGCTCGGTATCTCGATTTGTAAGTATATCCAAAGTGCTTAAAATATTAGAATTAACCGGAAACGTTCACTTTAAAATTGAAGGAAGGAGGATTACCGTAATGAAGTAAAATCAAAGCGGTGATATCCAAAAAAAAGCCAGATTCCGATTGGCCTCGGAACCCAGCAAATGCGGTATTACGTCAATAATTTTCTTAGTCACTACTAACCTTAAAACCAAACAAATGTATAAAATTTATACCAAACAAACCGGTATTACGGCCGGCTATATCCATAAATTTCTGCTAATTATGCGCCTAACCACCGTTATATTAATCGCTACACTAATGCATGTTAGCGCTGCCGGTCTAGCACAAAAGATCAGTATTTCGAAAAAGAATGTACCGCTAAAATCTGTTCTTAAAGAACTGAGGAACCAGAGTGGTTACGATTTCGTTTTTACCGAAAATTTGTTGCAACAAGCAGTACCTGTTAACATAAACGTTAATAATGTGCAGATTGAAGAAGTACTTCACTCAATTTTTAATAACCAACCCCTCAACTATACCATTCGTGATAAAACGGTAGTTATAAGTGCCAAGGAACCCTCAATAATAGATCGCGTTGTTGACTTTTTTAAAGACATTGTTGTTAATGGGTCCGTAATCGATGAAAATGGAAAAGCCGTATCTGGCGTAACCGTTTCTATAAAAGGAACCAACAAAAAAACTATTACAGATGCTGATGGAAAATTTTCCATCACCGCAAATAAACAGGATGACATACTTGTTTTTACCAGTATAATGACGGATACACAAGAAATTAATCTTGCCAACCGAACGCAACTGAGCGTAAGCCTTAAAACAAAGACAAATCTTCTTCAGGAAGTTTCCGTTAATACAGGTTTTCAAACCATCGCAAAACAAAGGATGACAGGTGCTGCCGTTACTGTTGGAAGTGATGAAATTGCTAAAAGATATAATACTAATATCATTAACAGCTTAGAAGGTAGAGTACCGGGTCTTGTTAATTATCGCGGAACGACAACAATCCGTGGCGTAAGTACCATTAATGCCAATCGTGCGGTTTTAGTTGTTTTGGATGGTTTACCAATAGAAGGCTCAATTGCCAATGTTAATCCCTACGATGTAGAAAGCGTTACCGTATTAAAAGACGCGGCCGCGGCGGCGATTTATGGTGCCAGAGCAGCAAATGGCGTAATCGTTATTACGACGAAAAAAGCAAAAGGTGGGCGAACCACTATCGATTTTGCCGCCGATGTTACCCTAACCGAAAAACCCGATCTTGCTTACAACATGCTTACTCCTGCACAACAGGTAGATTTAGAAAACAGCTATTATTCCAATTACTATACCAACATTGCTGGAACAATTGCCAATACTTCTACCGCTATAAACAGGGGCGATCCCATTACCCCCGTTCAGTACGCTTGGTATCAAAAAGCGCAAAACCAAATTACACAAGCACAATTGGATAGTAGGCTTAACGATTTTAGGCAAAATGATTTCAGACAGCAATATAAGGACAACGCATTACTTAATACAGTTTTGCAACAATATGATCTTTCTATAAGAACAGATGGCAACAAGTATAACTCTAGTTTAATTTTAAACTACAAAACCACCAACTCTGGAATTATCAATGCTTATAACAGACAGTTAAATATTTTTTACAAAGGCACTTATCAATTTAGTAAATGGCTTGATGTAAACTTTGGTGTAAACGGAATACTGGGCAAAGCTAAAGCAAGTGCCAGCAGTTTTGCCACTAGTGCAAATAACGTATCGCCCTACTTACAACTTTTAGATGCAAGCGGAAAACGCGTTTATTATACCACAGGTGATTATAATATGTATAATGCAAATCCAGCTTCAATGCCAAGATACAGCATGAATGTAAATCATTTAGATGAGCTGGAACAAGATCAAAGGATAACGAAACAAAATTACACCAGATATTTTGCCAACCTTAATCTGCGCATTTTGCCTGGATTAACCTTTTCCCCTCAATTTCAGTATGAAAACTTAATTAATAACAGCTCAAATTATTCTGAACCGGATAGTTACATTATGAGATATCTTAAAAATGTTTACTACAAAGTTCCTCAGGGAACAACACCAGAAACTTACAAAAACCTTCTGCCAGAAAATGGAGGAAAGCTGGCGACAACAAATAGCACTGGAGATTATTGGACTGCAAGGGGGCAACTAAGCTATAGAAAGGCATTTGGCAAGCATGGAATAGACCTTAGTGCAGGAACAGAATTTCGCCAAACAAGAGATAAAGGAACAAATGGATTGTTGCTGGGTTATGATGATCAATTGCAATCGCAGTCTACCACAACAGTAAATTATCCTGCCCTGTTTGCCTATAATACTTCACAAACATTTAAGCCCAACTCAAGCACTACCAATCTTTACAATACATATTTAAATAATCCAATCGGTTTAATTCCCGAAATTACACATCGCACCAATTCTGGTTATGCTGTTGCTAATTATTCATATGATAACAAATACGCTGCTTCTGGTTCATACAGAATAGATTATGCTGATGTTTTTGGATTAGATAAAAGGTTTAGAGGAAAGCCCCTTTATTCTGCTGGTTTGGCCTGGAATATCAGCAATGAAGAGTTTATGTCCAATCAAAAATGGATTGATTTTTTAAAACTGAGAACCAGTTATGGAATTACTGGAAATATGAGTCAAGACGTAACCAGTTTTTTAACTGCTAGTTCTACGCTCCCACCAAATGCAGCTACCAATGCTCCGGTATCTGTAGTAACCAATGCGGCCAATCCCGAATTACGATGGGAAAAATCGGCAACTTTTAATGTTGGGTTAGATTTTGCTCTGTTAAATAAAAGATTAACTGGTGCATTAGATTGGTATCGGAAGAAAAGTACCGATTTATTATTCACACAAAGAATAGATCCTTCTGAAGGATTTACCAGTCAGATTATAAATAATGGTGGCTTGGTCAATAACGGGATTGAATTAAGTTTAGGATATAGCTGGACGGATCCAACAAAAGCAGGTGGTATTCAATGGAGCAGTACCTTGGTGCTTAGCCATAATAAAAATAAAATAACCTATGTTGATGAAGTATCTGTATTACCAATTCCGCTTGTACAAGGAGGTTATAAAGTTGGTTATCCTGTAAATTCCCTATATTCTTTTCAATATAAAGGACTTAACAGTGTCGGCCAGCCTCAATGGTTAAAAGCCGATGGTACGCTTAGCACTGTGGCCTTAACTGGGAGTGATTTAGGTGCAATTGTATACTCTAGCGGAACAGATCCAATTAACAACATCGCTTTAACAAACGAAGTTTATTATAAAGGCTTTAGTCTTAATATTTTGGCAGTCTATTTCGGAGGTCAGTATTTAAGAGGTGTTTATCCAGAAATTTATGCCGGAGGTTTAGGTTACAGTGGCGGCCCATCTTATCTTTTAGATAGTTGGACACCTGGAAATACCACTACAATTGTTCCGGGGTATGGCCAATTCTCACCGGGAACTTACCCTGGAACATCAGTTACTCCATCAAACCACCTTCGCTATTCTGATGCTTTTGTATATTCTGGAGATTTTATCAAAATCAGAAATATCACCTTAGGTTATCAGTTACCTGCACAATTGGCGCATAAGTTAGGCTCAAAGGGAATCGGTTTACGCTTTCAGTTAAACAATCCTAAATCACTTTGGATAAATAATAACGCTAACATCGATCCCGAGACGGGCGGTGCAAGAGCACTTACTTCTTATGTGTTTGGTCTTAATTTTAATTTATAGAAAAAATGAATACTAGAAAGAATATATATAGCAACACGGTAATATTGATTTTTATATTTCTATTATCCGGCTGTAGCAAGTTTACAGAGATTACGCCCAAAGGAAGTAATGTGCTTAACCGGGTATCCGATTTGGATTTACTATTGAATTATAATTTCAGCTTGAATACTGCGGTATCCATTTCTTCTCCGGCCTTTGTTGTAACCGCTGGAGAAGCATTTAACTGTAACGATGCTGAAGTTTTGGTTGGAGATATTTATCCTTACGTAACTAATGTGGCTACATTAATCAGTTTAAATGCAAAAGATCTGAATACAGCCCTTACTACTTACAATGAAAGTATCGATCGTAAAAATCTTGCGCTTGCTGATGTTAAATATGAAAAGATGTATTTCATTATTAACAATGTTTGTAATGTCGTGCTTAAAAACGCAGATGATGCCAGTGGCGATCGTGCTAAAGCCAATACACTAAAAGCAGAAGCTTATATTTTGAGAGCTTATATGCATTACCTTTTGGTTAATATTTATGCTAAGGCATACAATCCGGCAACTGCTGCTACAGATGGTGGAATTCCTTATGTAAAAGAAGATAATTTGGTATCTGAACCTAATAAAAAAAGCACTGTTGCAGAAGTTTATACCAATATCGTTTCTGATATAGACGCAGCGCTTGCACTAAATAGCCTTCCAAACGTAGGGGCAAATAACATGCGGGTTGGATTGGGCTTTGCTTATGGCGTTAGGGCACAGGTTCTATTGGCTATGCGTAATTATACTGGCGCTTTGGCAGCTGCCAATCAGAGTTTAGCAATCAATAATGTAATAATAGATGATCGCTTATTTGCACCTGTTGGAACTGCAACTTATGCAAAACCTGCTGTAACCGCAGCAGACAACTTATTTTATGCCTCAAATAAGGGTCCATCTACATTAATTGCTCCAACATTTGAAACCCTTGCTGCGTACGAGCCAGGAAACATTCAGAACGAATACATAAAACCATACTTTCCCGTACCCGCTCAGGCTGTGGCAATTACTGGTCTTGCAAATGCCAAGCTATCTTATTCTGCAACTATTTTTGCAATAAATACGGCCGGCCTCACTACAAGTGATACCTACTTAATTAAAGCCGAATGCCTTGCCAGAACCCAAAATGTTTCTGGAGCTATGGATATCATAAACATGATTAGGCAGAGAAGAATTCATCCGAGTGTTTACGTACCGCAAACTGCCACAACCGAAGCACAGGCCATTGCATTTCTTAAAAAAACAGCTCGATTTGAATTCTTGTACACCTTTAAAAATTACTTTAACATAAAACGCTGGAATACGGAAGACGCCTATAAAGAAACAATCACTCGCACTGTAAATGGAGTTACCTATACCTTAAAACCGGAATCTCCATTATACATTTTTCCTTTTCCACAAAGCGCCACAGCATATAACCCAAACCTAACACAGAATTATTAATACTGTTAGTCAATTCCGCTCAAAGTTTTAGCGCTTTGGGCGGTTAATAACTTTAAACTTATGAAAGCAAAATATTTTTTCATGCTGATCCCATATATTCTGGGATTGCAGAAGGGCTTTTGTCAACAAATTGAGGGATTAAAATCTTTTACCTTAATTGGCAAAACAAGCGACAGAACCTTAGATTCCGTTTCCATTATTTACATTAACGGGCAAGGGAAAATTATTCAGGATGGCTTTGCAGCGAATGATGGAAATTTCCAGATTAATGGATTAATCAATCAGCCAACTTTTTCGTATTTGGTTTTTAAACACAAGGGAGAAGTGATCGGAAAACGAGATGTGGAATTGAAACGAAACGCAGCCTATCTTAATCCAGGCGAAATGATAATCTCCAAAGTTCCTGAACCAAATGGCTATTTGGAAATTGTGGGTTCTCCAGCGCAATTGGATTGGAAAATACTTTATAATAAGACAAAAGCCATAAACAAATCTATCGACTCCTTAGCAAAATTAACTGGTCCGGCATCACATGGAAATACCAATAGTGAGACCGATTTGGCGATAAAGACCAACGTTAAATCACTCAAAATAAAAGAAGCTAAAATAAACTACGATTATTTCATGTCGAATCCATCGTCTTATGTAACTGCAGATCGGGTAAAGTATTATACATCGGTTTTTAGCATGGATTCTATAAAACAGTTATACAATAAACTGAGCCCGGAAATAAAAGAAAGTACAGATGGAAAAAGATTAGCGGCCGAAATTAAAAGTAGGGAAGTTGGCCTTGTTGGCAGCAAGGCTTTTCCGTTTAGCGTAAAGGACAAAGACGATAAAGAAATTTCATTATCTGCCATGAAAGGGAAATATGTACTGTTGGATTTTTGGGCAACTTGGTGTGTTCCATGTAGAGCGAGCATGCCACAAATGATTAAACTATATCATCAATACAAGGATAAAAACTTTATAATGATTGGTGTTGGAGACGATGATAAAAATATACCAAATTGGTTACTTGCTATCAATAAAGATAGTACTGGTCTTTGGCCTCAAACATTACGCGGGTTAAATGCTCAGATGTTTGTAAAGGGGCTAGATAATCCTCGAGATCTTGGTCAACAATATGGAGTTCGTGCACTGCCAACCAAAATCCTGATCGATCCTAAAGGAAAAATTATCGGCAGGTTTGATGGACAACACAGCACAGATGATGATATGGAAAAAATGTTAGGACAATTATTAAATCTTTAAGGAAATGAAAACGACAACTCAGTGTGTACTTTTTCTCTTGATTACCAACCTGGCATTTGCTCAACTAAAGGAAGAAAAAAGTGTAGTTTTGTTTACAGGCACAGCCGATACCATATTTAACGGAACCACTTTGGTGTTGTACAATAAAGCAGTAGGGATACATGATTCTGTACTGGTAAATCATGGAAAATTCGAAATCTCTGTTCCTTACAAGGGCCCAACAAGGTATATGTTTTACAGTAAATTCGAACTGAAAAAGAAAGGCGGTTATTCCCCTTATGGAATATTAATTTCCGAACCAGGAATTATCCAGATGGATGCAAACATGGAAACCCTAAGCAACTCCGTTGTAAAAAATGCGCCAGAGAACAAGCTCTACATGGATTTTACAAAACAAGGGAATACGGCTAGGCAAGGAATAAACGATAAGCTTATTGCCAAATTTGGGCCGGATGTTTTGAAGAATCTGAATCAAAAAGACCCCCAATACGATGAAATAATCAAGTATTATAAGGTTTTAAATGATGAAAATAATAAACTAGAGGTAGAGCGCCTCAAAACTTTTATAAAACTGCATAATAATTCGTTTGCATCTGTTTATTTGCTTAATAGTTTAGTGAGCAATATTTCCGTTGTAAACGCACAATCTCTTTATAATTTACTTGGTCCAAAGTATAAGGAAACCAGTTATGGCAAAAACATTGCAAGCACTATAGAAGCGAGGAAAATAACGGCCATTGGTAAAATTGCACCCGATTTTGAACAGGCCGATACTGCCGGAAAAATGATTAAGCTTTCATCTCTTAGAGGGCAGTATGTACTTCTAGATTTCTGGGCCAGCTGGTGCATTCCCTGTAGAGAAGAAAATCCTAATGTGGTAAAAGCTTATAAAAAATTTAATAAAAAAGGATTTACCGTAATGGGTGTTTCCCTCGATCAACCCGGCAAAAAAGAAGCTTGGCTAAGTGCCATTAAACAAGATGGCTTAACTTGGACTAACGTTTCCGATCTCAAATTCTGGAATAATGAAGTTGTTAAATTATACGGTGTGCAAGCCGTTCCTCAAAACTTTTTACTTGATAAGGAAGGGAAAATAATCGCCATAAACGTAAAAGGCGAAGCACTTGATCAAAAGCTGACGGAAATATTAATGAAATAATTTATTGTATTAACATGATGAAAGAGCATGATAATAATACTTTCATCATGTTAATTTTAATTGAAAAATCAATTAAAACTCATTCTTAATTTTTGAATCGATGTTCTAATTCGCGTTTTTACGGTTCCAACGGGCATGTTCAGTTTTTCTGCAACTTCTTCATGCGTGTAACCTTTATAATAAATCAGATCGATAATTTCTCTCTGCTTGCAATTAAGCGAACTGAAAAGTGTTTTTAGTCCAATAACTTCTGGATTAAATGTATTTGTATAATTTGTATCAAGTTCTGCCGAAACAACATCCAAAGAGATATTTTTTGCCCCATCTTTATTAATCTTTAAACGGAGATGATCAAGTGCCGTATTTTTGGCAATCCGACTAATCCACGTAAAAATTCTAGACTTGGCAGGATCGTAACTCGAGGCATACTTTCTTATTTTAATAAAAGTATCTTGAAGCAAATCCTCGGCTGTTTCCTGTTGCTGTACTATTTTATGGATAATACCCAAAAGCGATGGTGCATACATTTTATACAGCTGATTAAATGCATCGAAGCTGCCCGAAACCAAACCTTCGGCAAGCAAAGTTTCATCTGGCAACGCAGGCTTATTTTTGAGCTTTAGGTTAGGAGTGGCGAGTATAAATGCAATCATGATCAGTGCTTTTACGAAACTGAACACGTTAATTTCAAATATGTTTTTGGTATTCCAAATTGCTCTTACTTTTTCCGTAAAAAGCTGTTAAATAGAGCGTTTTGAATTATCTTGGGAGAGAAAAGGAGATGGTTGTTCCTTTTTCAATTTCGGAAAAGGCATGAATTTTTCCCTGCATTTTTTTTACCAAACTGCTTACCGCATCAAGACCTAAACCGTTGCCTTTTTTTCCAAAACGATCTTTTTCCGCAGAAGTAAAGCCCTCTTCAAAAATTCGCTCTAACAGGTCCTTTTCTATTCCTCTCCCATTATCGCTTACCGAAAAGTAATATTGATGCTGATCTTCTTTAAAGCCCAAGTGTATTTCGGGCTGGCTTTTATTGTTATAACGGATGGCATTGCTAAATAAATTCAGCAAAATCTGTTCGAGTGCTATCCGTGAACTTTTAATTTGAGCAGAATTTGATAAACTGATTTTACATTCTTGTGGTGCATTCAGCATCGGAACAATTTTTTCGAAAAGCTCATGCAGTTCAAAAGTTTCGTGTGCCGAAAGCAGTGATGATGGTTTTTTTGAATAATCCAGCATATTATCTACATAGGTAACCAAGTTTTTTGCCGATCGAAGTGCAATATTGATTAATCTAACAGAACGTTCATCGCCTTCAGACTGGAATTTTTTCTGAATCGAATCGGCCGACATAATGATGCTCGTTAACGGATTTTTAATATCGTGAGCCACACGGTGCGCAAATTTTTCGATAAAAGTATTGGCTTCTACCAAGGCAGTATTGGCCGTTTCGAGTTCCTTTAATTTTCGGCGAAGTTCTATTTGATGCAAGGCCTGCTTCCCTAAAATACGCAACGCATTAAGCTGGTTTTTACTCAGCTCTTTTTCTTCGTGATCGATTACACAAATGGTACCCAAAGCATAACCCTCGGGGTTAACCAATGGCACACCTGCGTAAAAAACAATCCGCGTGTCGCCGGTAACCAAAGGATTGTTTACAAAGCGTTCGTCTTTTCGGGCATCCTTAACTATCATTATTTCCCGATCATCGAGAATGGCATGTGAGCAAAAGGCAACCTCTCTCGAACTTTCCTTCAAATCTGTACCAAAGCTAGATTTAAACCATTGTTTATTCTCGCCCAAGATGGTTACCAATGCAATTGGCGTTTGGCAGATTTCTGCCGCAAGCATGGTTAATTCATCAAAATCTTTATCCGAACCCCAGCTTTCAATATGATAAGATTCAATAGATTTGAGTCTTTCAATTTCATTTGCTGGTTTTTCGGGTAAAATCATTCTATAATGCGGGATTAAAACCTTCAAATGTAAGTAAAATTAAATGGGGTTTTCACTCTTAAAAGAGGTAAAAACCCTCGATTTAATATCAAAAAATCAATCTAATTCCTCCCCGATCATTACAGGTGGATTATCGAAGCAAGAAAATATAAGCTTAACCCGGATTCATCATGTTGAAATAATCCTTGATTACTTCGTTATTTGCCTGTGTTCTGGTTTCACTTGTACCAAAAGTTAATTCTATCTTTCCTTCTTCAAGCTGTTTAAATATTGATGCGATAAATTCGCTTACCGGCGGGTATTCGCTATGCAAACCCTGTGCGCCAAGATCGGTATTTAAAGCCGGTGGAATAATTTCGACTACCTCAATCTTGCTGTCTTTTAACTGATGACGCAAAGAAAGTGTAAACGAACGAAGAAAAGCTTTTGTAGCCGAATACACCGCAATTTTTGACAATGGAATAAAGGCAAGGCCAGAACTCACATTCATAATGGTTGTTAAGGATGGTAATCCACTAAAAAGCGATGCCAGATGAATGGGCGCCAAAACATTAATTGAAACTTCGGTATTGGCTTTTGCATAAAAATCTTCATCCGAAACATTCATCCAGTTTTGAATCCCGGCATTGTTTACGAGCACATTTAAATCACTATGATTTTCTGCAATCCAATTGTACAATTCAATTCTTTCGGTTTCGATGGCCAAATCGCATACTCGGGTAATTACCGTTGGAAATCGATCAGATACCGCTTTTAAAGCTGATGCTCTTCTGCCACAAATAATTACGGTATTATTTTCCTGAATAAATCTTTCGGTAAGCCCTAGCCCAATTCCGGTTGCACCGCCAGTTATTAAAATTTTATTGTTTGTTAATTTCATGATTTCTGTTATTTAATTGAATTACAAAATTAGATCGGCTCAGGGGAATAATCATGGTGAGTAGTACAGTTTTTTCACTTCAATATATTTAGTGTTTATATTCCCATAAGGTTTAAAATAAAACACAACAGATTTTGCTTAAAATTCTATTCATATCCTTAATTTAGAACCCAAATCTCCACCTATTTAAATCTATTTTAATCATCCTACCGCTATGAGCGCTCGCCTATTTTTTTTATTCGCCATTTTGGTTCTTACCGGCACGTCCTCGTTTTCGCAAAGCATTCATCCCGAATTAATCGGCAAAAAGATGAGTTCGGCTATAAAACTGGAACAAAAAATGAAAGCTAAAGTTTACACTTCTGATGAAGACATTATTGTACCTGGAGGCATGGCTGTTCCCGTTCGATATATTCGTCCTGAAAAAAATATCCCTGATTTAATTATCGAATATACCTTCAGCGAAAAAGATTCGATTATCCGCCGGATTGCTTACGAATGGGATGTAAGAAATTTCGAAAAAACAGATCACAATGTAAAACCCCTAACATTTGATAAGGCCTTAATTTTTAAATACAACTCGCTCTACAATTTTTTAACAGAGCGTTATGGTGCCGGAATGGCCAAAGGCGATTTATCTGCACTTGCCAAAATTGAAGAACCCGATGGCCTAAACCGATCAGATACCTGGATGATTAGCGGTCAGTTAGATGTTTCGCTTTACACAGCGCTATCAAATTATTACAAACAAGAAGGTGCGCTAACTCATATTCCTACTCATAGGATAAGACTGTATTTTACGGAGGCTAGGCATTAGATTTTTCCCGTTTTTTCCAAAATAAAATATACAAACCAAATATTATTAAAAGAGTTACTATTCCACCTAATAACCAAATTGTGCGAGTAAGAAGATATCTAGGATAAGAGGTATGGCTGGTTTGGATATATGATGAGAATGGCCTTAGCCTTTTAACTGTGTCTACCGGATGCATCCCACTATCGGTAAAGTACTCATGATTATCTCCTCTACCTGTATACCAAACTTTTCCTATTGAATTTTTTGATAGTGTATCGGGTAAGTTGATTTTTTTTAAATTTTGTAATTTTTCGAGATTAAGTTTGATAACTGTCGCTCCATTAATCTTTTCATTACAGTTTATGGGTTCGTAATGATCATCTTTCCAATACATACATTTCTCGTCGCTATTGGGAAGGCGGGTGCTAATAGAACTATTTTCCCAGACGATAAAAGAAGCGTATCCAATAAGCAAACAACCAATGCTGATAATTAATATAGAACCTATAGATAAGGGTGATTTGGAATCTTTAGGAAATTGACCAGTTGGTGGGGTTGGGGTTTTTACTGTAGTATCAGTACTTGAACAAGGGCCTTCTTTTAAACTTTTGTAATACGAGATGCTAGGTCTAAATTCGAAATCTATCAGCCAAGCTAGCAAATCACTATTCTTTTCGTCAGTTGATTCTGTTAGTCCCTTTATATGATTATACAATGCTCTAAAGTCATCAGCTTCAGCTTCCAAAATGACTTTTCGGAAATCAGTACCCATCTTGTCTTTATCAAAAAAGACCGAAAGTATATCTGCATCCTGCTGGTTATATCTACTATCAAAAACCTTCAAGCACGCCTTTTTTAGCCTTGCTGTTGTCTCAGTTGGTAGAATTACACGTAATTCTCCTTCATCTCTCTTTTTTATATAGGCAGCAAATACTGCGGATTGATAATCTTGGGACATTTTTCAAAAATTTAAGTGTAAAAATAAAACGGAATTTTCTGAATTTTTACGGTTTTCCGGAATCCAGAATACCAAAAAAGAATTAAAAAGAATCTTCGGAATTCTCTGACAGTTAAGATTTTATTGCCCTCATATTTGTCTCAGCAATCAGTTATAGCGATGATTCAATATCAAATCTAAGCAAATAGTTGATTTCTAAAAAGAGCCGAAATCGTGGTAGTTAATAACCGGTTTGGGAAGCAGTTATAAGCTCCCACGATTGAAACTCAAAACACTTCCCAAAAATTTTCAGAAGGCCTTCTGATACTCAATTGTGGTGAACCCTGCGGTGGTCGCAGGGAGCCACTAGTATCTCATTTTCTAAAATTTTTGAATCATGTTTATTCCATTATTCATTGCCATATTATTAGGGTTGGCAAGCCCATCAAATACAAATACCAATTGTAATCACAACAACGGAACAACAGTAAGCGCTTACGGCGATGAAGACCCTGGCGATACGCCTCCAGGAGGCGATGACACGGGCGGAGAAGGAGGCCACGTGCCACCTATTAAACCGCCAATAAAACCATAAGCTGAATTTTGAGGCTGTAACAAAGATCTAAAATTTCATGTCAAGCTTGTCGGAATGCCTTAATATTTAAGGCTTTCGGCAAACTTAAAGCTGAGAAATAGATCATATTGTTACAGCCTCTTTTTTTATATTTGAGGAAATATCCGCTCTCCTTGAAAAATATAATAGCAATTCTCGCATTCTGCCTTTTCTATTTGGCTTGCCAAGAAAAGAAACTTAATAATCTAACCATAAAAGATTTAGATTTTGAAAAGGCTAAGTCTTTAATGTATAAAGATAATGATTCTGCCTTTTTTCATTTTAACAAAGTCGCCACAAACAGTGTAGACAGTCTTATGGTTGCTCAAGCCTATACATTTATGGCCACCATTCAAACCGAATCAAGCGATTACTTTGGAAGCCAGGAGAGCTTAATTCTTTCTTTAAGATTTTTAAACGAACAAAAAACATCAAATTTTGATTGTTTATCCTCAACTTACAATGAGCTCGGATTAACCAATTACTATCTAAAAAACTATAAAATTGCATTAACTTATTTTGAAAAGGCACTTTACTTTTCTGCAGACGATGTTTTTAGTGGGGATTTCAGCAATAGTATCCACTCCGTTTTATTCCAAAGTGTGCAGCCGACTTTTTGCCTCTGGGGTTTGAGTCAAGTAGCTTAAAGGAGGTCAAATATAATCTTCTCTCCCAAATTT